>WLWI01004407.1_pt1 | contig 11925 bp, 10 predicted proteins | sample 6701501 | NCBI WGS metagenome assembly WLWI01 (sample SAMN12718690, study PRJNA515312) | sponge metagenome | isolation source: marine sponge | host: Mycale hentscheli | place: New Zealand: South Island, Marlborough, Capsize Point | collected 2014-11-01
GATCGCTCCCTGGCAACAACAGCGCAACCAGCAACAAAAGACGGTCCAATGGCGATTTACCGCCGAAAAGGCCCGGCAAAAGATGAAATCACTCTATCCTGCAAATTCATAATGTCAGAGTACTAGGTATCCGAAAATCAAACGCGCTAACAGCGAGGGGGCACGCGTCTTTCTGTTCATTTTTGGAGTTGCCTTCATGGGTATTCTCCTGGCTCTACGGCCTAGCTTGAGGCCGGCCGTGGGTGAGAGTAGAAATAGAGGCCGACGCCGGGTTGGATCCCGGTTGTCGGGTGGTCGCGCCGTTCGTCATCCGGTCCAGGGGAACCAACGGCGTCTTCAATGAGGCTCTCGGTTTCCTCCTTTCTCGAGCCCCGAAGCGGCCAGCACGGTGCCCAGGTAGGCGGACGCACCCCGCAGCACCAGCCGAGGACCGGCCCAGCTGTGCAGCAGCGCCAGGCCGGCTTCATCGATGAACTTGACCCCCCTTAGCTCCAGCTCCAGCCGTTGTGCCCGCTGTAGCCAGCCCTGGCCTTCCTCGGCCAGCACCTCGACGGTCTCGGCGGCCACCCAGCCTTCCAGCTGAAGGACGACGACAGCGGGGCTTTGTGAGACGATGGTGATCCGCAACATAGGCGCATCCATGCCATGAGATGTCACTTCTATTGCAATCTCCGTACCAAAAAAAACAACCCCCTGATGTCTAAGGCGTCAGGGGGTTGTTTATAAAGGAGTTGTACAATTAAAAGGGGGTCGTAAAGACCGCCTGGTTCACGGCCCTTTCAGGTGCGAGGAGCTGATATACCGGCCCTCGATTAAATCATCTATCTCTTAACTTGCTGATGGATAAAGGGTTAGAGGAATTATAGAAGAGGGCTGATATATCGTCCCAAAGGCCGATATATCAGCCCTTGGGTCGTTCGATGCCCAGCTTCTTCATCCGGCTCTGCAAGGTCGAGCTGGGCAGCCCCAAGAGAACGGCGGCGCCTTTGGGCCCTTTGAGCACCCACCCGGTCTTTTCCAGCACCTGGCAAATATGCCGCCGTTCCACCTCGGCTAACCTGAGGGATCCGTCGCCCAGTTCCGCAGCCGCAGGAAGCCCTTCCAACCGGACATCTTGCATCCGGATGATAGGGCCTGAGCATAGGATCACGGCCCGTTGGATGGTGTGCTCCAGCTCGCGGACATTGCCCGGCCAGTCGTAGGCCTGCAAGGCGGTCACCACCTCGGGCGCCAGCGGTGTTACCGGTTTATTCAGATGGGCGGCCATGCGTTCCATGAAATAGTTGGCTAACTGCTGGATGTCCTCCCGTCGCTGGCGCAAGGGGGGCAGGTGCACCTCGAAAACCCGTAGCCGAAAGTAGAGATCCTCGCGGAAGGTGCCCGCCGCCACCATCGCCTCTAAACGCCGATTGGTCGCGGCTAGGATGCGCACGTCCGCCGTCAACGTCTGGCTACCCCCAACCCGCTCGAAGCGATGATCTTCCAACACGTTCAGGAGTTTGACCTGGGCTTCGAGCGCCAAATCGCCGATCTCATCGAGGAACAGCGTGCCTCCTTGGGCCAGTTCGACCTTGCCCAATTTGCGGTGGGTCGCCCCGGTGAAGGCGCCCTTTTCGTGGCCGAAGAGTTCGGACTCGATCAGGCCGAAGGGCAGGCCGGCGCAATTGACCGGGATGAAGGGCCCGCTCTGGCGCGGGCTGAGGTGATGCACCTGGCGGGCGGCCAGGCCCTTGCCGGTGCCGGTTTCGCCCAAAATGAGCATGGTCACATCGGTGGGGGCGGCCTGGGCCAGTTGGCTTTGGACCCGACGCAGCGCCGGGCTGGTGCCGACGAACTCCGTCCCAGCCCCCCCGCTGAGGACTTGGGCCCACCCCTCCAGGCGCGGATCCGGTTCGACGGTCAGCGGCACCGCGGCCGGTTCGGAATAGTTGAGATCGCGGTCGATGGCCCTGACCTGAAAGACGTACTGACCAGGTGGCAATTCGCGGTAGAAGATGCGCAGCTGACGTGTCGGGGCCTGCCAGCCGTCTTCGAGGCCCTGGAGCCGATAGGTGTAGAGCATATTCGGGCTAGCAGAGCGAAAACTCACGCCTTTGAACGCAAACATGACCTGCCGGCTCGGACTCGAAATATCGACCGCTGCGGCCGCCGGGTATTCTCGATCGGCGACCACCTGGACGATCTGTATTTGCGGGGGGGTTGCCGCGCAGGTATAGCGCACCAGCCCGGCGGCCGTGCCGAACCAGTAGGTGTCGTCGCGATCCTGGAGGATCCGTCGTGTAGGGCCGATATAAGCGGCCTCGACCGGCTGAAAAAAGGCGCCGTTATAGCGCACGACGCCCCGCTCGGTGCCGAACCAAAGGTGGCCCTGGCGATCTTCACAGATACAGTGGATATAGTTGTGGGGCAGGCCGTCGGCCGTGGTGAAATTTTCGCAGCCCTTCCCGTCGAAGCGGCTCAGCCCGGCGACGGTGGCGATCCATAGCTGTCCTTGACGGTCGAGCAGTAGATCCTCGACGCGGTCGTCGACCAGGCCCTCGGCGGTGGTGAGAAACGACCGCGTACCCTGGGCACTCAGACGACCCAATCCCTTCCCTTTACCCCTTCCTCCTCCCAGCACTTTTCCCCAGCCAAAAAAAAGCGTCCCATCGTCGGTTTGAACCATCGCCGAGATATAATCCCACCCATGCTCGAACTCGGCGTCGAAGAGGGGGTGAATTTTTTGACCATCAGAGCGGATCAGATGGATATGGCATCTCCCTGATTCCTGCTCGATAGCGGCGTAGGCGATGTAAAGGCCTCCATCCCGGCCCTGGCAGAGCGCGGTGACCCGCGATCCGGGGAAGCCCTGCTCGGGCCCAAATCGCTGGAACGTGTCGCCGTCGTAGCAGACCAAGCCTCTTTCATAGCCCAACCACAGCAGCCCTTGCGGGTCCTGGTATAGGGCCGAACATCCACCCAGATCCTTATGGTGGCCTTGGGTAAGACAAGCGCCGTCATACTGAGCGGCCCCGCCATAAACCGTTCCACCGTTCCTCGCGGCAAAACGCTTGTAGCCCAACCATAGCTGGCCGCGCTGATCCTCCGCTAGTGCCATAATGCCGGTGGCCGGCAAGCCGTCACGGGTGGTCAAGACGGCGCCGCTGTTGGGGCTATAGCAGTGGATCCCACCGCTCCAGGTGCCCAGCCAGATCTGGCCGTCGCGGTCCTCGGCCATGCCGTTGACCGAATGGGCAACCCCCCCCTCGACGCTAAAGGCCTGGAACTGTCGCCCGTCGTAGCAAAAGGCCCCCTCAGCACTGCAGACCCAGAGGCGGCCCTGGCGATCGTACTGGATTTTGCGGCAATGTCCAAAAGCCGGCACCGGATCAACTGGTAGCGGCTGGTAGGTATGTCCGTCCCAGTGACCGACTTCGCGACCGCCGACCCAAAGGCCTGCTCCTCCAGGCCCCCGGTTAATTGCGTAAGCACCCGGTCCCGGCAGCCCGTGCTCGAAGCCGAAGCTATCAAAACGTGCCCCGTCATAGAGCACCAGCCGCTTATAGCCGAACCACAGCTGGCCCACTTCGTCTTCGACTATGCCCCAGCACATCTGCTTGCCGCCCATATCGGTCTGCCGGCAACAAAGCGGATAGAGGTTGTGCCAATGGGTCCCATCGTAGAAGCCTAAGGTGTTGGGCCCGGCGACCCAGAGCCGCCCCTGGCTGTCCTCAAAGAGCCACTGGGCGCATCCACCAGAGACCCCATCCTCGCCGTCAAACCCGTGAAAGGCCTGCCCGTCGTACCAGCAGACCCCGCCATCGAGACTACCAAACCAAAGCCGGTCGTGGCGATCCAGCAAAATAAAGCTGATCTGATTGCCACAGAGTCCTTCCCGGCTCGTAAAGGTCTCAAAGGTATCCCCATCAAAGCGAGAGACCCCACTGGAAAAGGTCGCGATCCACAGCGCCCCATCCCTGTCTGTAGCTAGATGCTCAACTTCGTTGCCGGCCAAGCCGTCGGCGGTGGTATAGGTGCGCCAGGTGCCGTGCTGGGGGGGCTGGGGGGGCGATGTGTTCGGCATGCTTTCTCGTCCGGAGTTGGGGTTCCAGGGACAATATGTGGAGAAACCATCGGCCAAGGGAATGAGTTTAGAACGCGTCCACGGCTCTTTTTACCGGCCGACGAACGGGTTTTGATGTAGGCAATAGGTGACTGGGTCCTTAGAACAAGCCTATGTAAGTCCCCGTACCTTTGTTGGAATATACCCTATTAGGAGGGGATTTGTCCGGCCGAATTGAGGGCCCGGGCACTGACCCCCAAAACGCCGAGGAAACCCTCGGAATCGCGGTGATCGAAATCGCCGACGCCTTCCATCGAAGCCGTATCCTCGCTGTAGAGCGAATGGGGGGCGTTTTCAGCGCTGTGAAAGGAGACCGTGCCCTTATACATCTGCACGGTGATGGTGCCGGTGGCCAGACGGGTCAGGTGATCGACGAATTGGCGCGCCGCCTGGGTGGCCGTATCGAACCAATAGCCCTGGTAAACCTGCTCGGAAATATAGTCTGAAATGGGCTGATACAGCCGCCGTGCCCGCCGGTCTAGAACCAACTGCAGCAGCAATTCGTAGCACTGGCCGAGCAATTCCATCCCCGGAGCTTCGTAGATACCGCGCGATTTGATGCCGACAAAGCGGTTTTCCACCGCGTGCAGGCCAATGCCAACCCCGTGTTGGCCGGCCAACTGGTTGCACAGTTCTATCGCTTGTAGGGGATTTACCTGATTGCCGTCGATGGCTACGGGCATGCCGGCCTCAAAGCGGATTTCGACCAATTGGGCCTGGGCCGGGGCTTGTTCCGGGAAATTGCCCATGCCCGGATTGACGCGCCGGCTCGAAGTCGTGAGGGCCTCCAATTCGCCGGCCTCGTGGGTCAGGCCGAGAATATTGGCGTCGGTGGAATAGGGTTTGTCGTGCGAGGCGCGGATCGGCAGGCTATGGGATTGGCAATAATCGATCATCTCCGTGCGGCCGGGGAAGACCGAGAGAAAGGCCTGGTCGCGCCAGGGGGCGTAGACGGCAATGCGAGGATCGAGCATTTGCGCCGCCAGCTGGAAGCGAACTTGATCATTGCCCCGACCGGTGGCCCCGTGCCCCAGGACGTAGATACCGCGTTGCTGCATTTGCGGCACCATGGCTTCGACCACGACGTGGCGGCCGATGCCCGTGGTATTCCAATAGCCGCCCTCGTAGCGGGCCTGGGCCTGCACCAGCTGGATGCCGGCCCGGCAGATGGCGTCTTTGAGGTCGTCGATGATCATTTCCTGCACCCCGCAGGCCAACATGCGCTGGCGGATATCTTCGATATCGTCCTCGTCGGGTTGCCCCAGATCGGCGGTATAGCCAATAACAGTCACGTCCTGGGCCGCCAGCCAGTGGGTGAGAGTGCAGCTGTCGAGGCCGCCGGAGACGGCGACCATTATGGTCTGTCCTTTGAGTTGGGTGATATCCATGGATTCCTCAGAGATTGGTTAGTGAAAAGGTCGTGCTAAATTTAAGTAATAATTATTAAAAAACAAGAATAAATATTAAATTCGATCGGAATTTTTCCTCTGCTTAAAAATTCCCTTAGATTGTAAGGGGCAAATTTGCCCCTCGCGGCAAAATATACAGTTAATCCCGTCGGCTTTTCAAGCAGCTAGTATGGGACAGGGGCTGCGGCCCTTTATTTCGCGCCACAACAGCAATTCTGGCCCTGCGGCTGGATCGAGGAAAGTATCCTATGCTTATCGACGCGCATAACCACCCCAATTGGCACGGCCACGACGCCGAGCGCATCCTGGCCAATATGGACGAACAGGGCATAGACCAATTGTGGCTGTTTTCCTGGGAAGTGCCCGAGGACGAATATTCGCCGCACTACCACAAAGTATTGCCCCCCGGTGGCCTGGGTATCCCCCTGGCCGACGTTCTCGAAGTAGGGCGTCAGGCCCCCGACCGCTTTGTTATGGGGTATATGCCGCATCCCAAGCGGCCCGACGCCATCGACCGACTCAAGGCGGCGCTAGAGATTCACGGGGTACGCCTGGCAAGCGAATTGAAGGTGCGGGTATTATTCGACGACCCGGACGCCCTGCGTCTGTATCAGTTTTGCGGTGAGCAGAAATTGCCCATCACCATTCATCTGGACTATCCCATCGACCACGGCCGGGGCGATTATCCGCGTCCCAACTGGTGGTACGGGGGCAGCATGGACGCCTTTGAACGGGCCCTAATAGAATGTCCCGAGACGGTCTTTATCGGCCATGCGCCCGGTTTCTGGAGCCATATTTCGGGTGATAAACGAGGCCAGGACGAGAGCTACCCTGAAGGCTCGGTAGTGCCGGGTGGACGGGTGTCGCAGATGCTGGGGAAATACCGCAATCTGTACGCCGATCTGTCGGCCGGTTCGGGGCTCAACGCCATTTCTCGGGATCGCGATTTCGGCCGTCGTTTCCTGCTTGAATTTCAGCATAAATTGCTCTTCGGGCGCGATTATTTCGATACCCGGTTGATGGATTTTATCGTCTCTCTCGATCTGCCCCAGGAGGCCTTCGCAAAAATAACCTACGGCAATGCCCAGCGTTTGTTGAGTACTTATTTGGAAGAGAGTTAGCCTGTGAATACGTGGATTGTCCTGCTGTTGGCCGGGGTCGGAGTCTGGGTGTCCTGGCAAGGCGGAGCGGCGATTGGCTTTTGGCCGGCTTTGGGCCTGATGGCCATTTCGTTCGTCATTTTGGCCAAATCGGCCGATTGGCTGGTAGACGGGGCCATTGAAATCGCCCAGAAGCTGCACGCCCCGCCCATCCTTATTGGCATAGTTATCGTCGGTATTGGCACCACGGCGCCGGAATTGGCCGTATCGGTGACGGCGGCCCTCCAGGATAAGGCCGGTATGGCCCTGGGCAATGCCGTGGGGTCGGTGATATACGACGATGGACTGGCCCTGCCGCTAGCCATTTTACTGGCCCCGGTGCCTATTCTCATCGAAAAGCGGGTGTTGAAGGCGGCGGCTATTTTCCTCATAGTCATCGATCTGCTGGCCTATGCAATGGCCTGGGACGGGGTTTTGAGCCGGGGCAATGGTCTGGTGCTGGTGGGGTGCTTTGTCGGCTACCTGCTCTATACATATTGGGACCAGAAGAGAAGCCCCAAACCGCTCGACCTCGAAGAAGCTGAGGAAGGGGCTGGTACCCTGGGCATGACCTTGTTTTTTGTCGGCGGGCTAGTCGGGGTTTTAGCCAGCAGCCACTGGATCGTCCAGGCGACACCGGCGGTGGGCCGGCAATTGGGTATCCCCGACGAGGTGGTGGCCTTGGTGTTGGTGGCACTGGGCACCTCGATACCCGAAGTGGCCACCTGTATAATCGCCGCCAGAAAAGGGGCCGGCAGTCTAGCTGTGGGCAATATTCTGGGGGCCGATATCCTCAATATTTGTTGGATCGCCGGGGCTTCGGCGGTGGCCAACCCGCTTAAAGTGAGCACCGACGTCATTAATTTTATGTTCCCGGCCATGCTGATCGTGGTGTTGAGCATGCTCGCCTTGATGTTCCACGGCTATAAATTGGAAAAGTGGAAAGGGGGCGTGCTGCTGGGTTTGTGCGCCGCCTATCTGGTCGCTGTTTACGTTTTCAACCCAGGGGCTATACAGGTGCATTAGGTGCCGGACCCCGATTCAGGAGAATGGACGAATGGATCTTGGACTTAAAGGAAAAGTAGCGCTGGTCACGGGAGCTTCTCGGGGCATTGGTAATCGCATCGCCCTGGCTCTGGCGGCAGAGGGGGCGCAGCTGGTCATTGGCGCCCGCACCGAGGAAACCCTAAAAGCCGCCGCCGCCGAGGTGGCCGCCACCGGGGCCCGGGTAGAGGCGGTGGTCGCCGATACGACCCAGCCCGAAGGGGCCGAGCAGGTGGTGGCCGCGGCCGCGGAACATTTTGGCGGCCTCGACATCCTAATCAATAATGTCGGTGGCTCGGTGTGGACCCCTTTCGCCCAGATTAGCGACGAAGAATGGCTGCACGTATTCAATCTCAGTTTCTTTTCCGCCGTGCGCGTCACCCGCGCCGCCTGGCCCCTTATGGAAGCGCGCGGCGGTGGCAGCGTCGTCAATATTTCCTCCATTTTTGGCCGCGAAACCGGTGGGCCCATTTCCTACAACGCCGCCAAAGCGGCGATGATCAGCATGACATCCAACCTGGCCCAGGAAGCAGCGGCGAAGAATATCCGCGTCAATACCGTGGCCCCCGGTTCGGTGGTTTTTCCGGGCGGCAGCTGGGAGCGGCGGCAGAAAGAGGACCCAGAAGGTATTGGCCAATTCATCGAGGCCAATATTCCCTTTGGCCGTTTTGGCACGCCCGAGGAAATTGCCTCGGTAGCTACTTTCCTGGCTTCGCAGCAGGCCAGCTGGGTGACGGGGACTTGCCTTAATGTCGACGGCGGCCAGTCCAAATCGCTCATTTGAACAACCGGTGATGGGCGCGGCAATTCAGCTGTTGTTGGGCCTGTTGCTGGTGGCTCAGTGCAGTGGGCAATCGGTCCAGTTGATGCAATTGCGCAAGCACTACAACGGGGTCGCCGCGCAGATCGATTCGCTGGCCAGGCAACTCGAAGGAGTGCCCCTCGAAGCCCTTATGCGGGGGGCCTCCGAGCAAGCGCAGATGATTCCGGCCGGTATGCGGTTGGTGCTGCTGTTCTGGGCCGATGATGAGGCCGAGGTCTTCCTCAATGGCTTCCGTATTGGCCAGAGCCGCCTGACCCCAGTGCGGGTGGAGATTCCGCCGCTGTATTTGCAGGGGCAAAACCAATTGCGGGTGCACTGCTGGGATACCGATCGGGTCGAGAGCGGTTTTATGGCCGGCTTGTATCTGGAGGAGCCCAATGGGGCGCTGCGTCCGGTCTTAGTCACCGACGAGGCCACCTGGCGCAGCGCCGGCACGCCGGTTCAGGAAATCTATTATATCCATGCGGTGCCCGATATTCCCGGGGCCCAGGTAGTCTGGAGTGATCGGCTATTCGGCCAAATCTGGCTGGAAGCTGACTTCGACGCCAGCAGTTTGCAGCAGGCAGCCGGGCGGGCCCCTGCCGGGCTGGGCGATGCTACGGCCCAGGCTCGGGCCATGGATACCCACAGTATTGTCCAACAACTGGTTGAATTGCAGGAGGAATTGGGCCAAGTAGAAGAGCAATTGGCCCAGCAGCGGCGTCAATGGCCCCAGGAAGTGGTCTACCGCGGCTATGTCGATAATCAGGTAGCCTACACTCTGGGCCGCGAGGCTCCTTTAGAAGCGGTGGAGCAGTTGCAGGCGGCCAGGGAATTACACGCCTGGGCGGCGCAGTTGCCCCAGGCTCGCCAGGCGTTGGTTTTTTCTGCCAGGCGAGCCCTCAAAGGGAGCAGCGCCGCCACCCTGGCCAAGGATCGAAACGAGACCGGTTCCGGCCCGGCCGACCGTCGCAACCAGTATACCGCCCCGCAAGAGCGCGGCCCGGCCCCGGGCCAGGCTCAAGGGGGCTCGGCGGGTACTGGGGGGGGCGGCTCCGGACAGCAGGTCTGGGTGGTCGCCGCCGGCGCCCGGGATTGGGGGTTGTGGGCGCTAATCGGGGGACTGGTAATCTATCTGGTCGCCGCTATTTGGCAGAATTGGCGGCTCTATAATGGAAAGGTGTGGACTTAATTGGATTGGTTGGCAATTAGCGCCGGCGTACTGCTGGTTTTGGCGGGGGGAGCCAGCGGCTGCCTGCTGCTGCTGCACAAGGCCGGGCAATTGCGGCAAGTTGAGCAGCGCTACGGTTTTAAAGTGCCCCATTTGCGCTATTTAGCCGGTGGCATCGGCCTGTTCACCGGTTTGGCCTGTGGTGGTCTGGCGGTATTTTTTCTTTCGCTCAATGAACAGGGGACGCCCATTTTGTGGATTGGCCGCAGTGCCTATCTGCTCATTGTCGGGGCCAGCGGTGGCCACTTGTTCAATTTGGTCTACTTTGGCCTGGCCCTGCGGCGCGAGGAGCGGGCCTGGATGGCCGAACCGAGTGGGGGGACCTTGGGATTTTTGCGGTTGCGCGAACTCGGCCATTTTCGTCGCACCTTCGCCCAATACGCCGACCTCAAACAACGCGACGAGCGCCTGCTCGAAGAATTGACCCTGGCCCTGGGTGGGGCGCTGCTGGAGGCGCGGCGCAGTCTTACTCGGCTACCTTTCTACGGCTATTTGGGTACCATTTGTGGCATTTTGCTCATGGCCCAGGAATTGAGTCGCATCGACGAGGCCAGTCAGACCTTCAAGATACTCAGTTCCATGGCCGGCGGGTTGGTGTTGGCCTTTCAGACGACGCTGATGGCCCTGATTGCCTATTTGCCGCTGCGCAAAGCCGCCGATATTCTCTGGCGCCGTTTTGGCGAGTTGGAAGAGGAATGGATTCGCGCCCGGGATGCGGAGGCCCGCCCGTGAGCCGTTTGCTCAATCGCTACCCGGATATCGAGGACGAGCACGATGTAAGCAAGGAGATGTTCCTGGGCATCATGATGCTCATGTTGTGCCTGGGTATCATGATTCTCAATGTCGCCAAGCCGGTGTGGCGGGTCTACCAGCACGATCCCCAGGCCGGCGATGTGGTGGTGGTTTATACGCCGCGGGGGGCCGGACTTTCCGAGGACGGCCATACCTTGTCGAAGCCTTTGAGCGAAGGGGCTTTCCAGCGTATGGTCAATGGGCTATTGGCCACGCCCGATAGCGACCTGCACCTGATTTTGCGCGGCGGCAGCCGCGAGCGTCTGGTGCAGCACGCCGCTCGCGCCGATTCGATTTTGTCTATCGATGGCCAGGGGCGGCGGGTGCGGCCGGCGGTCTACGTGCACGCCTGGTAAAAGGCGGTAAAGGCACCTTCATTAGAGTACAAAAAGAGGCCGCCCCATTTCGGGGCGGCCTCTTTTTGTGTGCAGACTAGAATGGCTAGTTCTTGACCACGCCCAAAATATCGACGCCGCCGAGTATTTCGTTGACAAAGGTGATGGTGACCAAGCCGTTGCTTTTGTCAATTTGGTAGTCGCGCCCTTTTTTCAGTTTGCCGAAACGGTCGACCAATTCCTCGGGGGTGGCCTCCAGGGTCAGCGGCTGGCCGATGGGCACCAACTGGATGCGCGGATCGTCAACCATGGGTTTCTTCACCAGTTGGTACGATTTGCGCAGGCTGAGGCCGCGTCCCGTTTTCAACAGGCCGCTTTCCTTGAGGAAATCCTCGCTGCCCATGTACAGGCGGACCGAGACCTGGGCCTGGCGCAAACCGGCGATTTCTTCCTGCGCTTGCCCCAGATCGCCTTCGATGCGCTGGATGTGGTCGTTTTTGCGGCGCAGGTCGGTATGGGCATCTAGCAGAGCGGTATTAAGGCTGTCGGACTCGCTCCGCAATTGGGCGATATTCTGCTTGTCGGCGCGTTTCTCTTGCTGCAACTGGTCGATGGCCGATTGCAATTCGTCGTTTTTACGCCGCCGCTGCTCGGCCAGATAGCGGTATTCCTTGACCTCTTTATTGAGTATCTTCACCGATTCCATCAGACGCTCGTCGACTCGTTGCAGGCTGTCGGCCCGGGCGCGGAGCTGGTCGATGAGCTGGTTGGAGGAATCGACGGCGTAATTGAGCGAATCGATGACCGCACTGGCGGTAGTCAGATCGTTTTGCAGCGAGGCGATTATGACCTCGTCTTCGTCGGGCCCGCAAGCGCTAAGGGCCAGACAGGCCGTTAGCGCCAGGGTGGTAAGAGCGGATAATTTAGCCATTGGAAACTCCTGAGCTAGTACTCTGACATTATGAATTTGCAGGATAGAGTGATTTCATCTTTTGCCGGGCCTTTTCGGCGGTAAATCGCCATTGGACCGTCTTTTGTTGCTGGTTGCGCTGTTGTTGCCAGGGAGCGATC
>WLWI01004409.1_pt1 | contig 11923 bp, 7 predicted proteins | sample 6701501 | NCBI WGS metagenome assembly WLWI01 (sample SAMN12718690, study PRJNA515312) | sponge metagenome | isolation source: marine sponge | host: Mycale hentscheli | place: New Zealand: South Island, Marlborough, Capsize Point | collected 2014-11-01
AATTTGAGTGAGAGTGAAGCAGTCGAATTAGAGACAGTTCTTGGACTACAATAGTTCCTATTAAATTATTTATATAACTACTGGGCACCACACACTAGTACATGCCAGTTGGTTGCCTTTGACAAATTTTGGGAAGCTCTTTTTACCCCAATTAACACGCACTTTTCATGTGTACACAGTGTACCAGACTTAGGTAATTTTAAAGAACAATGACATTCATTTCTATAGCTACCTCACTTTCGACCTGGAGTCGCCATCCCCCAAGTCAAGTTTCCTTTTTCTTTCTGTTCTGTCTGACATCCCCAATTTTATAAAACACACCACAGTTGGTTGTCAGAACCACCAGCACCTTGACTCGTCTTTACGGGGTAGGTGGAACCCTTTAGCTAATTGGCGAGCGAGCGTAGCGAGCGAGCAACTCTAAGATGTAGTCTATGGAAATCCTGAATACGATACGTCGTCGTTTAAACGCGCGCGCATTCCAGAACTTCGCTCGCTCGCCCAACCAATGCTACACGAGCATTTTCTAGTTTACCCCGGGTGTGGGGGAACCTCGTTGGTAATATCAAGACTAATTCAGCGAAGCGAGCGGCTGACTTATAATGAGTCCGCGATATATGAATGTGGGTGGTCTGGGAAAAGGGACCTTACGACGCAAAAATTGTAATTGAGATATAGGCTCCAGAAGTAAGTCATCGGAAAATTCAGACCCCAAGCGTGCCGTGGAAAGACAAGCTAGTTTTTATTCTCTCTCTCGTTTTCGAAGTACAATAAACGGGGGATGGGCGGAGTTTCAAAGAAGCAGCTAAAAAAAACGGCATAGCTTTGAGACTATTGCATGCACTCTACAGCTTACCTCTGGCTGAAAGTTTACCGCTACAGCGAATAGAGTAGCCAAGGATTCCGACAAGACAGGCCGCGAGACGTTCTTTGCTGAATACAGCCCAGTTCAACTGCCAGTTTCTCTGCACGTCGAAGGTTTTACCCTCCAGTATTTTAGCACTAAGTTGAGAAAAATTGTAGCTTTTTATTAGCATAAAAAACTCAATTTTTTTGGTTTGCTCCATAAGGTCCCTTTTCCTAGACCCACTCACATATATGTAATAGTTAGAGCATAAGCCTTAGGTACTGGTGGATTTAGTGCACTGAAGCCCAAGGGCCGTAGGCGGAGGGCTTTGTGCACTAAATTCACCAGTACCTAAGGGCATGCTCTCTAACTATTTTAGATGCCGTTTACCATGCCAGTTTCCACTAGCAACTTTGTTATCAGCATTTTGCAGAAATGGGGTGTCAAGCGAATTATTCTGTGTTTTCGGCTCAAAATTAAAATTCAATTAAAATTCAATTGAAGCACACCTACTTTAGCATTGTAGCTGCCAGCTGTTATCTGATCTAACCCTCCCCTGGCCACTCTGGCAGTAAGCTGTTAAGCAGCTAGCTAAGGTAAATTCTGGTGGTATGAGCTCAGCTGAGAGTTGTCAGGGGAGAGTTATCCCAACTAGGCCCGCTGGTCCCATATAGGTCAGGTATGCATATCGGTCAGGTATGCTATCCAGGTATGCTATCCAGGTATGCATATCCAGGCATGCATATCCAGGCCTCATAACAGCTCTCGCTTTATCCAGCCAATTCTATTAAAACTCAAAAATAGCAATACCCAAGGGTGGTTAGTATGCACAGTTCATATACCTAAAGGCAAAAATTAGTGCACACTTACCAAGTTAGTACACCTAGTAACAATATAGCAACAGGAGCTAAATATATATATATATATATATTTTTTTTTGTTTTTTTTTGTTTGTTTTTTTAATTGTTTTTGTTAGGTCTAGGAATGGTTTTTGTTCTTGCATGGGCCTAGTGTGCACATTTTCTCCTACGCGCTTGCGCGGGCGGGGTAACCTTCTTAGCAACATTTTGTTTTGTTTACCCACCCTACAAGTAGCCCGCTATGCCCAGTGAAACAAATTCTGCGAAGAGAGACAAAACGTTAGAAACGCTCGTCAAGAGCTTTGAGGGCGTTAGAAACTCCAGAAGGAAAATTAGTAAGGAGAGAGATAAGAAATGAAAAAGACAGGGCAAGGAGGAGGAGAGCTAAAACGAAACAGAAACAGGTAGCAAAGTAAATAATCTTTCTTTTTGAAAAGCCATTAAATGTTCCTAGCCACACCAAGCATGCATGGAATAGCTGCAATTACAGGGAACATGCATCGCTCGCTTCGCTATTTTGTGCTATTAGAGCGCATCACTAGTTTAATGTACTACTCACGTCTGTTTTGATTTTAAACAGACGTGAGTTTACATTAAATTAGTCTTGAAATTACCTGTACCACGTCACCCGCGAGAGAGTAAAACACTACGTTAATACTGCTACATTCTAAAATGAACGAAACTCGACTAAGATGTAGAGGAAAATGTACATGATGAAAAAGTGTTCAAAATTTCTTCTACAGAGAAAAATGAATACCTGCGCATGTTTTCAGGCAGTAAATCATTTCATAAACATAATTACAAAAGAAAGGCTAAACAGGTATGTCCCAGTGTGTGTGTGTGTGTGTGTGTGTGTGTGTGTGCATGCACTCTAGTGTAAGCGTTTGTGTTTGTGCGTATCAAGGATTTGTGGAATACTATACGGCAGCTTCTCAATATTGATGAGGATCTAACAAATAGCTAATAATAACTAGCTAATAATAGACTGTGTAGTCCGTTATTCAGTCTATCGAACAATAACTATAGGAATGCGTGCGCAGAACAATTTGTCCGTCATAAGCGTCCATAAAACCGGAACATATAGCACCACGCACGTGAGTGGCATCTACACGCCCCCAGTGTGCTTCCCAAGAATAATAAATAGCGAGCATGCCATTGAAGGGCGGACAGTCCTTCCCCTTTTCTTTCTTTGCGTCGGAGAATAGAAGCTTATTTGAATTGAAAATAAACTAGCTAGGAAATCAATTTGGCTAAGGAAATTTGTGAGTTTCAGTAGTACTAAGTGATTTAGTTAGTTGGCAGGCTTTTCTATAGCAATTATTGGTTACGACTTTGGGTGTATCTAGTGATGCATAGAATAAAAAGTTAAAGCTAAAATATTATGTCATCGTAGGAAATTATCGCACAGAACAGATTACTCAGTGTGGATAATTGTACCAGCTTATTGTGGGAGTCAAAACTTATAACCCATGACAGCCTTATTACTTGGAATTCATTTTATATTGAGGTAAGTAATTGCAACATATCAATATGATTCATTAGCATAGTGAAAATTTAATTACAAACAGAACTATTGCTGCAACACAAATGACTAGTGAGCTAAGCTAGCTAGATATATTTCATCCAGTTAGATTTACTAAATTTTTATTCTTAATCACCTTAAATTATTCTGTTTGTATAAAATTACACATAATTAGAAGAGAGAGCTATCTATGAGCTACAACTCTTAGCATAAACTCTCGAGGAAGCTCAAGTGTAGCTCTTGTTTAGCTGCACACTAAAGTTAAAATGTATCCCCTTTTGACTGCACACTCGCTGAAATCGAGGTATTTCTCCAAGTAGTATTAGCAAACACACTGAAATAGCAGTATATTTGTTTTTTCAAGCGTAAAAATAATGTGTATTAGTGGTTCTAGTCAACAGCTATCGTACACGCAACCTCACCCTGAATTTAGGCGAAACAGCGAATTTAGGCGAAACAGCGAATTTGATAATCGATCCCGTTATCGCAATTTTACTGTCTAGCTATGTCCAGATTTCTCCTAGCATTCAAGCCAGATCATTACCAAGTAAAATAGTGACAATCGGTACTGGTCCAGGGAAATGGTCATGACTTGCAGGGGCATACATTTCTGAGAAATCTCATATTCCTGAAACCTGCAAATGAGTTTCCTTAAGTTGTGCATCTGTGAGTTTCCCTCTACTGAGAGACACATAAGTTATACATAACAGGCAAACTTTTCACTTAAAATTCAGTGTACAAGAAAGAAAACAAGAAAATTAACTCATCACAAGAAAACCTATTTCATAATTAGCTTAATGACAGCACTTAGACTTGTGACTCCCTTTGAATATCTATGAAAGGATTAAGATGGAAGCAAGTGAGACACAGGCAAATAAACAAGAGATGCAGGACCTATTTTAATGCATGAGTGACTAAATATGTAAATAATTGGTAAAGCAACTTGAAAAATATAAGATGAAAGTAGAGTAATGTACTTTTTGTTAGTAACTTGCGAAGCTATTTACATTTTCAATCACCCCTAACAACCAATATCAATTTATGAGAGCAACTGAGAGATATGATTACCTCTCTTCGGTGTAGAAATGGTGAGTATAGTTAGACCACTTTAACTTCTTTGCATAGGAGCCCCTGAAAACTATGCTACGTCGAATTAAGTTTGTTGTTAAATAGCTACTGCACTTTGCCAAACAGCGTCAAAACCATAGACCGCCTGCCTCTTAAACTTCACACTGAATGTTGCAAATTCAAAGTACCTTTTTGTAGTGCTGTGATGATTTTCAATACTTCCTTTCTCCATATAACAATCTGGTTGGTAAAGGGTCGCCTTATTGAGACTGCATAATTAGCTTGCTGTGTCACACCACTATAATACAGAATTTCTGTCGTGTTCTGTATGTGTGTATGTATATATGTATGTACATGTATGTTTGTGTATGTATACGTGTATGTATGTATGTATGTATGTATGTATGTGTGCATGTATGTGTGTGTGTGTATGTATGTACATATGCATGCATGTATGTATGTATGTATGCATGCACATACACATGTACATATGTATGAACGTTTACATGTATGCATGCATGTGTGCACATATGGATGGGCATGTATGACATATATAATGATATACCTAGTGATGTGCTTCAGCACAAATGGCAAGCAAGTTCATGCACTAATGAAACACTTCAAGAGAATCTGTCAGTCTATTTGTAAAAGTATAAGTATTTAGTCGTAGTTACCATTATATACTTAGCTAACACTACAGAACTACTTCCATATCTCAATTCCTGAGTACTGGTATTATCTGTAGTCTGTCATTCTGACTGTCTGAATTTCCAGTAGCTTTTGACAACAAGCACTGACAGCTACTACAAACGACCTAGTTTTAGAAAATATGTCTGGTAAAGTGTCTCATTTGCCATAACATTTTGCGACTTAAAAAACAATAACAAAAAACAAAAACAAAAAACAAACATTAAGTTCTAAAGAATTACTGCATAGTGTTGAGTCTAAAAACGTAAGTTTGTAAGACCTAAGTGCATATTATGTCATTTAGAAACAGCCTAATACAAAGGGGTAAACAATTAAATTTCCTTTATGATATGGGATCGCTACGCCGAAAGCTTCTGTTTAAATGGAGGTATGGGAAGGGGTAGACCACAAAGCAACAAAAACACAAAGTCAAAGTACAAAATGGCATATGTACTTCCACATATATATAAAAACAAATATCCCCAATTTTCAATTGTGTTACCCTTGATGATAGTATCTCAATAGCTTCGTTCACTCACCAATTAAAATAATTGGCAATGGACACTGATGTTATGCCAGTACGTATGTATGTTTTTCTATCTGACTAGAATATAATGTGTTACTTTTTGTTACAGAATAGCAATGGAACCATATTCTTCTGAATACACTGTGATTACCAACTGCATGGATAAATTGGAAGTAGCACTGAAAGATAATCGAGATATTGTTCATTTTCTTGAGCGTAATTATATCATCAATAAAGATATTCATGACTATGTATTGAGTGCTACATGTCCACTAACACCATTGGAAAAGTCAGGGAAGCTAGTGGAAAAACTACGAGACAAAGTTGAATTGAATGCACAGAATTTCTATGTTATATTGACGGAATTTCAGTCCCACAGAGAAACATACAAGGACATAATTCAAATCCTTTTATTGAATATGAAGGAACAAGGTATTGATGTACCAGCACATGATAATACAGGTGAGTATTTGTTGTAATAATTATGCTATGTATTCATGGATTTATAAGTTGACAATGTTCCCCTCTGATACAACTATTGTATCACAGTTCAAATTGTAGGTAGCAAATAAATTATTATAATGCTAGCTATTGTATAAATTTGTGGTTGAGGAGGGCTATCTCCTGGTAATGTGCTAACAGTAATTGACCGCCGCAATGTATGTGTGGCGGAACTAATCAAAAGTACAAAAGAAAAGGCAAAAGCGACTAACTACAAAAAAGCTGTTGGAATTGGCAAGAAGGCAGCGTAGGTTTAAAAGAGAACAAAAGAGAAGGGAAAAAAAGGCGTGATATTAGCTAATTATAACTAAAATGCGGGTGGAATCGACGGTAAAAGCCGCTTCAGTTTCAAAATGGAAGGCGAATGTACGAAAAAGAAGGCAACAGTTTCGCAATGCTCAAATCCAATATCATCATAATAGGACAGAGAGATTCAGAAGCAAGAGAGGAGAAAGGGCTGAAGAAAGAAAAGGTTGGGGATAAGAAAAGCTGAGATTGTTCAGAAAAAAGAGAGTAGGAGAGTTTATGATAATGTGATACTAAAATACTTAGCTTTTTGTTATGACTATATTTTGTTTAAGAATTAATGTGATATGCTACAAACAGTTGTGTAATGTTTTCTCCTATTTTTCTATTGCATTTTCCATTTGTGGCAGACAACCCGAAACCGATCAAGGATGATGTTATAGTATCTTTACTTAGTGGCACTCTTGATGAAGGTAATATCAACAGTTTAGTGTTTACTATTATTGTCTAATACACTTGCCATTTGTTTACAGAGCTTATTGGTTTACAAGAACAAGTAGAGTTACTTGAAGATGAATTTGCTGATCTAGGTACTGAATTTCTAGATTTTCTAGTGAAAAACGTAACCTCAATCTATGATGTTAAAAAGCATATTATAGTTATTCCACGCTATCTTGGTGCTAGTATCATTCCACTATGGTGTAAACTCAAACCTGAATTGGAACAAATTACAGAGATTGATGAATTTGTGGGGAAGATAAGCTTAAATCTATGGAACTTTTTGGACTATGAAATGTTAAAATATTTGATAATGAAGTGTAAAATCCCACATTTGTCACAAGAAATAGAAAGCTATGTTAAAAAAATTAAGGATTTTAAGCGAACAACATTAGTGGTTCCATTTATCAAATGTTGGAAAGGGCGGCATCAAATGGACGACATCCCAGATTCTGTGGTTGAGCTCACAATCAAGTTTGACATCAAAGAAGATATCACTAAGTTTACATTATCTCGTTTGGAAGTCTTGCGAGATTGTATTGTAAATAAATGTGTGCCACTGCTTTCCCACTTTGCATCTGCAATGTACTATTATAAATTTAGTGAAGGAAGTATATGCGTGTCTTGGTTGTTCCCAGAGAGATTTTCACTTGTATTGAAAAATAGAATACAAGATATGTCATTGATACTAGAAAAGTATCATACATTATGGGTGAAAATTAATGAAGAATTCATATACTTACAAAGCACAACCAAGTTGTGTAAGTTATAGATACTTTATTATTCAACACTTAATTTTTATATAAGCGCTATATTATTATTAAAAATATTTCAGTTTTTACAGTAATATAATTTCTTACTATGTTATAATCCCAAATAAATTATACACTAAGACTAATTCAATGTGACTAACCTAATCACTCTGTTATTGCACCTTTCGCAAGATGATATTGTATTTGTTTAAAATTAAATTCTGATATCAGGATAACTATCTAAATAGCCTAAACTTCAGCTACATGGTACAAAATATATAAACTTGATGGCATCTGCTGACCTTGGGTTGCTAAACATATTGAATGGTCAATTTATTGGAAGGATTGTAATTGCCTCACATTATACAAGCTGATTGATTGCTCATAGTGAACTTCCTTTTATTCGTGCAGATCGATCTACGTCAGAAAAATCACTTATATCTTCCTCTGCTTCATCATTCAGTGCCAATACTCTTACAAGTGGGCATCTCAGTAAAATAACTGGTAACATATTTTCATATTTTATTTCGTTATAATTTCGCATTATATGTAGGCAGACGTTTGTCAGAAGTCAATATTTTCACTCCTACAATTCACTTTAGTCCAGCTGGTAAGATATTTATAACATCCATGTTATTATTCTGATCATGTGTTAAGATTTTTGATTTTTTATCCAGAAAAACTTCCCTTGAACAACCCAGTATGTCTAAATGCTTTGCAAAAATCTGAAGCTTCATCATTCGGTACAGTTATATCTTATGCTCAGAGCTCAAACTATTGAATAGCCATGTTTTGAAATCATAGATTCAAAAACTTTGAGTTCATCGAACAGAGAATTCAAGATTCTAGACTTCAATATTGTAAGTACACAATTTATATTATTTGTAAGCTTGCAAAGTTAGCTAGCATACCAGTAGCCAAGGGGGTTTGGTCGAACCCTCTTTTAGAGTGACCAGAAGTAAATATTTTAGCCACACCCCACATATGATTTCTGGAATATCATTATCTGTCGATCGTGCTGAACCTGCGATGGAATTCTCTGCTGTTTTCCTAGATATACTTCATACTCTATATATAGATTGCCTACTCTGAGTCCAAGTAACTCAATAAACATTCAGCTCCTTGGCTACAAAAATTCGCTCTCACACCGGTACTGAACTTGCAATGGAATTCTCTGCAATGGAATTCTCTGCTGTTTTCCAAGTGACTCAATAAACATTGAACTCCTTGGCTACAAAATTTCGCTCTCGTATCGGCATGAGTAAAGCTTGCTACTTTACATCTATTCTTTACAAAGTGTAACGTAATGCACTTATTAATTAGTAAGAGTAATAGCATGGGTAAGCGTGCAATTTGATATTAACAGCCCAAGCAACGTGATTTTTTTAAACAGATTAGGAGGGGAGCCATCGGGAAGAATCTGAGAAAGTTAATCCTGAAATACACAGATAGTTAGTGGACTATATATTGTAGCTACACTGCAAATGATTAAAAAAAGAGCTGGCCTACTATTAGCGAGTGATAGCACAGGTAACCTGTGCTATTAGGGATCAATAGCACTCGTAAGGCTATTAGCACTCCAATTTTGCCTCGTGTTATTTTAATCATGTTGTTCGTGCTATTAATCCCGAATATAACCGTTACTGTGCTATCACACGCTAATAGTAGGCCAGCTTTATAAAACTGCATGAGACTATGGTAAACTAAAGATCATTTACAGTGTGGCTATACTGTATAGTGCAGTCACTATCTCTGTACTCCAGGATAAAATTTCTCTGGAACTATGCTTATAAATGATGACTCCTCCTAATCTGTTGAAAAATTTACATTTAATATGGGTAGAGCTTCTGTGCTAAAGAATGACATTGTCTCCAACTAGAAACTACTTGAACTGTACATTTCCAAGGCTAGAGCTGCAAGCTTGCGCACTTACCCTTTCCATTTCACTTAAGCTACTGTGGCATTTCACTTTCGGAATTGGCCTCTTGAGAAAATCACTGCTACCTATGCTGGCAGAGATGGATTGGTCAGAGTCGTTCAACTGAGGTCAAAAGGACGAATATACAAGAGAGCCATCCATAGGCTAGTCAAGCCACCCACAGAGGATCCCTCTCTTGGGGGGAATATGTTGGCGACCCTGACAGCATGTGAAGGCAGGAGTTGCAGAGGTCAGGCAACCCATGATTTAACGCTCTTTTTACAAACAGAACTTGTTAATTGGTGCTTGTTTGTTCCGGTGCGTTCTGTGTGCATTGGACTGTGCTTCCTGTCTGTCTAATTCGTTATTGTTTTTCAGTTTTTCTCTTTTCTGTTCAGTTAGTCATTTTCTGTCTATCAATCACTTGGTACTAATCTATAAACCATTAACCTAACAAGGGTGGGTGCTGGTATCCATTATGGAAGGTTAAAAATCTTAGACAGCGCTTGCAGCTACTAGCATTTAGGAAGAAGCCTGGAATTTACGACCCCGACATACGACTTCTAGGCGCTATCGATAATAATAATGATAATAATAATAATAATAATAATAATAATAATAATAGTACGGTGAGTAAGTTGCCCATTCAAAAATGTATGGCAAAAATTGCTGTTCAATTGAAATCGCACGGGGAAAGTGAAATAGCGCGTAACTAATTGAAATACCTCGGTAATTAGGTGGAAACTAAGTGAAATATTGCAGTAGCTAAGTGAAATAGTACGGGTGAGTGCACATGCGTGCAGCGTTAACCTTGGAAATGTACAGTTAGAGAAGTTTCTAGTTGGAGACAAGCGAGTGATAGCACGGGTAACCATGCTATTAGAGATCAATAACACTCGTAAAGCGATTGAAATAACACTTGGCTTCGCCTCGTGCTATTTCAATTGTTACTCGTGCTATTAATCCCGAATAGCACGGTTACCCGTGCTATTACTAATACTAATAATATTATAATAATAATAATGAAAATAAAAATAATAATATTATTATTGTTATAATAATAATTAATTGTTAGCTATAACAATATTCATGAGCTTTGTACGGTTTGGTAAAAAATCATCATCTCATCGTAGGTAAAGTATCATCATCTCATCGTAGGTAAAGTATCATCTCATGGTAGGTAAAGTATCATCATCTCATGGTAGGTAAAGTATCATCATCTCATGGTAGGTAAAGTATCACTACATTCTGTAGAAAGTGCTGTTTAATTCTAAGAAGTATGTGCAATAGACCCCTTGCAGTGGGCAGAGTTTCATACGTCATCGGCCATATTGGAGTACAGCGTGGAGTACTAGCAATGATGGTAAACTTCTGCAATTGCATCGGCTGCTGGAATAGATTGTCCAGGAACAAGGATAAGTCTTTCTTCAGACTGCCTGCTGGTATACATAATCAAGGAGAGCAGACAAAAGCACTCAGTGAGAAAAGACAGCGTGTATGGTTGGTTGCTATCAAGAGGCAAAATATAAAGGCTGGAACCTCCAGTATACCAGAGTATGTTCTGATCACTTTATCTGAGGCAGACCTAGTTTACTTATGATGACACTTCATGACTGCAACTTTCTCCTAGTCCAGCCATACAATTACAGTGGCCCGTCAAAACTTTACCACATATATTCCAGGGTATTAATGGCTTTTCTCGTAACTTTTGTGAGTGATTTATCTACATGTATTGTTTCAAAAAGGAAGGCAAAAGTACCAAAGAGGTGGTAAAGGTGGGTGGAATCGGCGAGGTAAAGCGGCGATGTTTAAAATAGAAGAGAAGAGAAGGCAAAAAGGTGAGCGATTAATTGTAGCTTCCAAAGGAAGGCGAAAGTACAAAATAGAAGACAAAAGTTTCTCAAGTATGACAAAAATTCAGAAGCAGGAGAGATAGACTAAGGATAAAGGTACTTCATGACTCAAGAAGAAGAGCTGAAGAAATGAGAGGTGGGGTATAAAAAAAGCTCAGGTCGTTTTGGGGAAAAAAAGAACAGGAGAGGAAATCTTATGTAACCTTAACCAGGGGTAGAGAATGATAACTGAGCAAGATAACTTGTGCAACTACATTCTTACTTTGCAATATGTCAAGCGCCACAATGTGGTGGAGTACTTGCTAGCTTATAATAATAACAAATATTCTTGGTTCTAACTTATGTTAATTAAAACTTAAACTCACATAATTAACATAATATTGGCTGAGAACATTTCCTATTGTTGTAATTGTTGTTAAAAGAAAAAAATCATAATTTAAAAAAACTTTACTGGTTTCTGCCAGACAATTAGAACAAACATGATATGATGTTTGCATCAGTTTTTGTTTCAACACAATTTATTTTATATAGGAAACATTTTTTTCACAAGAACAATCCTTACAAGAAATTTGCCATTCCATTAAAGAATTAAAAGTCTCAAGTATTAATACAGCAAGCCAACAAGCAAGCAAGGGTCTTCTGGGA
>WLWI01004412.1_pt1 | contig 11918 bp, 8 predicted proteins | sample 6701501 | NCBI WGS metagenome assembly WLWI01 (sample SAMN12718690, study PRJNA515312) | sponge metagenome | isolation source: marine sponge | host: Mycale hentscheli | place: New Zealand: South Island, Marlborough, Capsize Point | collected 2014-11-01
GAATTTACCTGTGGTAAGGGATGTTACTACGATATCATCAAAGACGGGTTCAGCACGTGTTCTCACTAGCGATGAGTGTTGGTCACTTTATAAAGTGAAGGAAGAGAAAAAGAAGTGTGAAGCTGAGAAGGAAAAACGAAAACAGGAAAGAGAAAGGGAAAAAAGGGAAAAAGAAATAGAACAAAGAAGAAAGGCTGAGGAAAGAATTCGACGAACTGAGGAGAGAAGCGAAAGCAGGCAGAGGAGGAGAAAGAAAAGAAGCATAAGCAGGCAGAGGAGGAGAAAGCTAAGAAAAAATTACAACACAAAGCTGTGACAGGCAAGAAACGCTCTCGAGCGAGCGAGACAGTATTAGGGGTGGATAATGCAAAATCTGGTATATGTTATTGGCGAGCGAGCGAGACACTTACAGGGGTAACACAATTGAAAATCGGGGATGTTTGTTTATAGTTTGGACGTACGTATGTAATTTTGTACTTTGACCCTCGCGTTTTTGTGTTAGTTATGTGGTCGACCCCGTCCCAAATTGCACTAAACAGAATCCTCCGGTTTATCGATCAGTACCCGTATCACCCTAGAAATTGAATTGTTTACCGTTTTGAATTCTTTTGTGGGAGCAATTAAAACTAAGGGACTTCCATTTCTATTCGAGTTAGTGGCGGTGGTAAGTCAATGCGCTCTTTGTCATGGTTATAAGCCGTGCGCAACAGTATTTACTTGAAAATACATTGTCCACTTGACTACCGCGAAGGTAAGTCTGTGTAGGTGCATGTCCAGTTGTGTCAAAGCATTGTGCAACAGTATTTACTTGAAAATACATTGTCCACTTGACTACCGCGAAGGTAAGTCTGTGTAGGTGCATGTCCAGTTGTGTCAAAGCATTGTGTGTTACAACCACTACTTAGCTAAAGAATATCACAAAGAAAACGTTTAAATAACGTGTATTGTTTTGTTGTTGTTTTTTTCCTTCAATTCAAGCAGTTGCAGAGAGTTGTTACTATGGCACTGAAATCCCTTTACCGTGTATGCGAAATTTAAAAACTGGACCTTATTTTCAGTAGCTTCAGTGTTAGAAGTCAAAATCATTCATATAAAAATAAGTATAGTCTTTAGGCTCGCTCGCCATTTGTGCTCAAGCACATCACTAGTAATATTAAATATATAGTACTTATTACATGAGTCAGAGTGTGATATGGTGAAATATTTCACTGAGCAGGCTAATTTATTTTCATGAGCCAAAGGCGAGTGAAAATAAAGCCTGAGAGTGAAATATCTAGCCATATCACTCTGACCAGTGAAAATAAAGCCTGAGAGTGAAATATCTAGCCATATCACTCTGCCAGAGTGTAATAAGTGGTTTATTCCACACTAGATATCTTCACAGAAGCCGTTTTTTGGTAACTCAAGGTGTAAAGTTGGCGAAAACTCACCAGGGGCTCCCCACAACCCCAGCTGATATTATTAGTCAGGTGGCTAAACAATATTTTTTTAAAGAATGGGGACCGACTGGACAAAAGCACCAAAAATTTTTATGAAGTACTTAGGTAGCACTTCAAAATTTTGCTTGGCCCCAAGCATGAAATTAAAAATTGACAGTACTAAGTTTGGGGGAAAACCACATTGTACTATTTTGCATGCTTGGTCCTGAGCAGGCACGACTTCTTACTGAATTTGAAGCACAGTACTCACCTGAAGTCAGAGAAAACTATTCTCATCACGAGGAAGGGCTTTCTGCACAGAGAACTTTCAAACAACAAGTTCTTGCTCTGGTAGAAACCATTGAAGACATGGGCAATCCTTTCCTTGATGATACTCCTGAATTGCTGAGTTTGGACAACCGCCACATTATAGATGAATCTGTAGCTGATTCCATTCGCTCTATAGAAGCTCTTGGCAAAGAAAAGTTCAGGGAGTATGAAGAGGCTGTTATTTTGGATCGTACAATGTCCATTTTTGATCCTATTGAAAATAACTCACCTGCACTTTTCAAAAGGCCAAAACCCAAGCCAAAGTTCAAGCAAGCAAAGCAGGTTGCAATGCTAAAAGACAATATTTCACTTTTCTCACGGCTCTACATTGTGGCAAAGCATAAGATTGTGACATGGTTTCTTTTTTCAAACATGAAAATCAGCAATACCCCCCTGGTAAACTGCGATTTGCAAAGAAACCAGATCTGCTACACATTCTTGCTAAGGAAAGTCAGCAAGATCCTCCAAGCTCATTTGATGCTATGGCCTATGATGGTGCTGCTTTAGTACATCTCCTCTCTGCAAAGTAGGTTGCCACATTTGAAGAGTATGCAAGCAGTGTCTTTTTGCCCCACATAACACGGCAATTGGAGACGTGTACTAGAGTTGATGTGGTCTGGGACAGCTACTTTAGTGATATCATCAAAGCAGCCATGAGAGAAAAGCTGGGCAAAGGCGTAAGAATGAAGGTAGCCAGTAAGAGCAAGGTTCCACAAAAACTGGGTTGGTTTTTTACGTGACGAGAGCAACAAAAAAAACTGTTTCAATTTCTCACGCAAAAAATTTCATCTTTTGACTATCCTGAAGGCAAACAGGTTTTTGTCACATCTGATGTCAACGTTCTTACCAAAGGCTCCAATCATGACATGTTACCATGTGATCATGAAGAAGCTGATACCAGGCTTTTAGTTCACTTGATAGACGCACTGAAGAGTGGGTGTAGCTCTTGTGTGGTATGCACTGTGGACACTGACGTTGTCGTTATCCTCACTGGCAAGTTTCATCAATTACTTACCATAAATCCTTCGGTTAGTATTTGGGTAGCCTTTGGTGCAGGAAAAACATTCACTTACTTCCACATCAACTCTATCTGTCATTCTCTGGTGAAGACAAGTCTTTGGCTCTGCCTGTGTTCCACAGCTTTACAGGATGTGATACTACCTCAGGTTTTTTTGGCAAAGGGAAGAAGTTGGCTTGGGAAACTTGGAAGTACAATTCTGATGTGACAGAAGCCTTTTACTCACATGGCACTGAACCCTTACATCCAATTAGACAATGGCTCTCGGTACTTTCACATGTTGGAGCGTTTCATAGTAGTGCTTTATAATAAAACCAGTGAACTGGAAAACGTTGACGAAGCAAGATTGGAGTTATTCTGCCATGGGAACAGGACAATGGAGAAAATTCCACCAACAAAAGCAGCTCTTCTACAGCACTCAAAACGTGCAGCATATCAAGCTGGTGTCTGGACCACTAGTCAACTAACAAAACAGGACAGGCCTAGTCCAGAAGGTTGGGGCTGGAGTTGGGATGATGAAATCCTGTCATGGACTCCTGTGTGGACAACTCTACCTATTGCTAGCAAAGCTTGTGCTGAACTAATAAAGTGTGGCTGCACACAGAGTTCAGTACATGCCCAGTTAGCCTTTTTGCAGCCACATCTGGCACCACAACCACTCTTACTCTGGTTGTAATTGTACAAAATAGAGCTGTTTATTGCACCTCCATTATACAAATTGGATATTTTTAAATCAAAATTTAATTACTGATTGTTGTGGTTTTTGTGGTTTTTGGGGCCTAGCAAAATTTTGATTCTTATGATCTGAGGTAACCCTGACAATTTTTTGGTGCTTTTGTCCAGATCGTCCCCATCATTTTGCTAAGCCACCTGACTATATAGCAGCTGCTCTAACCTGGCTAGTTAGGCTCTAAGAGTAAAGGTAGCTGTAAAAACCCTGAAAACTTGTACACCAGGCAGCCTGGTTGCTATAACTACTCTGGTAATGAGCATGGCTACAGCCATGAGATAACACCATGAGATACACATACCTAAAAATATCATTGTGAAGATATCTAGCTTGGAATAAATAAAAATATAACATGCTTGTATACCCAGGATTTTCAAAAGGGCTTTTAATAACCAAAGCAATAAAAACATATATTGGATGTACTTCGAGTCTACCAAGCCTTTATAGTCTACTGAGTTAGCCATTTCAAACCTCTGCAGCCTTTCATGACATTATACCAACACAACACTAAAAAGCAAAAATGCAAACCTGAGTACGTAGGGCAATTACATAGTGAAGATAAGGGCCGAGGATTACATAACTGCTCAATTGGCTACGATTCTCGAGTCCACATGTGTATGTACTTTAATAATCAAGTATTCCACAATAATTAGTTTATGAATTTTTATTGTATGCCACAGGATACAATAATTGTTAAATAGTTTTTGGGGATGCACTAGCCCAATGCTATAACACTTGAACCTTGTGTACCATGAAATAATATATAAATTCACTACTATAAAATTAAATCAACACATTACACCTATGGAGCCACATGAACCAGGCCACATACATGTCCGTACACAATAAATTGAAGTTGTAAGTCAGTGAATCGAGAATCACAATAAAAATGTACAGAATAGACATAGCTGAGTAGGATGAAGGGAAGAGAATGCATGGAAAGCCTGTAAAGTTGAGCAGTAATTAAATCTTGACTTCAGAGCTAGTACAGAATATACACGGGATGTATTTAGCCACAATACATACACACATCATATAGTTGCCTTTGTAGAGCTTTAACTTTGCCTCAACACAGTTTAATCCTGAAAAATCAGGTATTATCCCGATACATGTGTATGCACAAACTGCAATTTGTGCTTGAGCATAGCAAGTGAGCTATTGACAATTCCCATCCATTCTAGGATGTCATACAAAACCCACGTGAAATCAACAGGTGACACTTTGAAATGCATAGTTGTAACTGTTACAAATATGAGTAATATTGAGGAAGCTTCATTTGTGGGTGGGGAAAAGGGAGGGGAAATATTTATATTTGGGGGGGGGGGGGTGGCTCTGTTTAAGGGGGGAGGAGAACTTAGCGTGGGTGGGGGGAGAGGGGGGGATATCCCAGTACCTGAGTGTTTCGCTTGCTTTGCTTGTTTGCTAATTACGGTTTTGTTGAAATCAAGTATGAAGCAGGGGGTTATTCTGGAGAAATTCTTTCCCACTTGATGAACCTCCCCAACATAATGGTTTGAGCCATTACAAACCACATCAAATGACCAGTCTTGTCCGCCCACTCACACTAAAATAAACATAATAAGTAATATAAGCACTAACACACCTCTACTAGTCGAGTTTATACCAACAGGCAATCATACAACACATATGCACGTACATTATCTTGCATGTTACTCAAAATTCGTTGAGTCTCATGCCACTTGTCAAAATTCCCATTGGAGAAGGAATTTGGGTAGCCCCTTCCACTTCATTGCAGCTTCTTTTGTTTATCTCTACTAAATTAACACTTGAGTGGTTGTCTAAAAATAAAGATAGAGGCAGCCGTTGTCCCGGATTGGCGCCGTCGAAGTCAACCTGGAAAGGCGCGTCGGAGAGGGTGAGAGCCCCGTGAGCGACGCCACCGGCTTAATGATAATGCTACTGAAGCTAAAACATATTACTTTTAATACTTTAATAATTACTTCTGAAATTCTCAGAGGAGAGGGGGTGAATCTCAAGCTAAAAGTAAATACTGTACCCATTGTTTTGAAGAAATCTTTCACAAACAAATTGTATGCATTAGGTGTTCTAGATTTTTGAGGTGCTTTTGTTTGTGTTTTTTTCCTTTTCTCTTCATCCAATCCCGTTATTTTTTCCCTATCATTCCCAGTCCAATTCTGTAATACAAAAGACAACAATGCTAATGCATGGTCTAATACAGGAATTTTATGGATGGGAGGAAGTGTGAGTGTGTGGGTGTGTATGGGGAGGAGCAGGGGAGGAAGGGGATGAGGAAGGAAAAACATTAATGATGGGGCAATGCACATATGCTGCAATCTATGAACGGATTAACCAATAATTGTTGCATGAATCATATTTATCTTGACATGCGTATGAGTAGAGAAAATATATAGACGATTTAGGGTGGCTAGGAGCAACATTTTCTTTGGGAAAGGAGAGAAAATTTCTCTGAAGAGTAACAATCTTTTGAGTAGGGGGATTTAGCTTAGGGAGAAAAATCCCAATGTCCCCCCCCCCCCCCCCCCCCCCCCCCCCACACTTCTGTATCAAACATAGTAATGAATCAATAATGATGTAAAAATGTTAACGGGATACACTGAAGAACTCACAAAAAAATGAGCAAAATACGCCCACATTTGCACTTTTTTATTTACATTCATTAATGTATTTCATAATCCAGTTTTTAATCTGAAAAAATAGCTAAACCTCTCTTTTTACGGGTCAAAAATTAAAAGTTAAAAGCAACAACAACAAACTATTGTGTATATGGATATGTGGTAATGAATAATTCTTATTTCAGTCAAGGATGAAGTTATCGTGTATTTGTCCATGAAGCAAGCATTTGTACTAGTAAAAAAAATTAGGCTTTCCTTTGTAGCTGAAGGGACCATGCCATTTCACTTTACACCATAATCATTTGTACAGATCACTCTATTTTTGCAATAATATTATATACAATGAGCATCAAATTAGAGTGGGTTTAATTACAATGACTAAGCATGCCGTATTTTCCAACCCAAGCAAGAAATCATGCACAGGATTAGGATATCATGAATCCACCCTTTATAAAAATGAATACAAGACCGTCTGAACATGGTGAGGACAGCACTTGATGCCAAGGATTTGCCTATTCAAGATATCATAATCTAACTGTTTCGGAACCCAGCAACTGCTAAAACCAAAGAAAATGTCTGGAACTTGTGTAAGTGCCCAATTTCTAAATGCCGAGCCTGATTGTAAATAAATTACCAATCACATTGCTCAAATATGACTAAGAACTACTGTTTTTAGGGCTTTGAAGGCCCTAGGCTGAAGCTGAGATCAATATAATAAGTTGATCTTGAGTCATTTATATATATATTATACATAAATGACTCAATTACATTTCTTAGCGGTGATTCATTCACCTTTGGCTTGTGAATAAACTTGCTCATTATTGAAATATCTGGCGATCCCCTCAAGTCATACATACATACAAACAAGTATTTTCATTACAGTTTGGCTTTTATTTAGTTACAACTGCAATAATGATAATAACAATAATATTTTAGATAACAACAATTCCAGTTTAAATTTATACCTAGTATAAGCAATGTCGTTCTACCAATTTAAAGAAAGAAAGGCATTTTTAAAATTGTCCTTTATATGTGGTTGGAAAATGCTGTACTGATCATCTCTTTTAATTTTTTGGCTACTTCATGAATTAGAGATATTTTGGATTTACTTGTATTATCCATTCCTTCATCACAAGCTTTCTTCAATTCTCGTTTCATCATAGGTAAAAATACATCTCTTTCTTACTTCACCGTCCACGACGTACCAGGGGACGCAGAAATGAAAACGATATTCGCGTGTCGCGCGCGACAGAGTCGGGAAAATTACGCGCCGCCCTGAGCTGTGAACTTTGACCCCTTACATGTGCCAAGTCAGCAATAGTTACTGGCCAACAAATCTAAAAACGCGTGAACCGGGTGCTAATGTCTGGACCGGGGAATAAGAGTTCTTTGGTTGGCACTTGCGACGGGTACCGCAGGCCTGTCTTTGGACTAGGAGTATTCCAGTCTAAAGGTGGGGGAGAAACGGAACAAGCAGTTTTATGGGCTCTAGAAGAAGGCTACAGGCTCGTGGACACTGCTGCAATATACAAGTGAGAGGGTTTTTTTAGTCACTGCTTGCACACTTTTCTAGCTGAAACTTCTAAGAGTTACAGTTAAAATAAGTGCATGACCTTAACTAATCCCTCAGTGAACTATGAGTTGTAGACTGAATGGCTTGCATCTTCCCCAGTTTTAGTGTCGTGTTTTATGTGAGCTTCATAGGCCTGCCCATTTGCTCTTCATATGATCACAGCATTGCAATCAAATTGTTGGACCACAGTACGAGAATCCTTTGTTGAGTCAACACATTGTAGCTTATAACAAGCTTTCTATACAATAGTGTTAGCTAGACTTAGCTTGCTCAACTATTTCTTTGTGTTTATAAGGAATGAAGATGAAGTAGGAGCTGCTATTAGAAAAAGTGGCATTCCTCGAGAGGAGATATTTGTCACCACTAAAGTAAGTTTGCTTTCGAATAGTTCATTCATTATTCTACTGACATTTTTATTGTTTTAGGTATGGGATAGTGACCATGGGAAGGAAACTACCAAAGCAGCTTTTAAGAAAAGTCTCAAGAAGTGAGGGGATCTAACTATTGTGGTATAATTGTCAAGTGAATTAAATGAACTGATCTTAGATCTAGTCTATAATTAGATTAAGATATCACTGCTGGGTTTAGGAATATGAGGCCTCGAGACCCCATGCAGCCTACTGGTAGAAAAAAGTAGGAAACTTTAGATGCTGCGTTTTGGCCGATTTTCCCAAAACCTGTCACATTTTATAGCAGAGTTTTAGGGATGTAGAAAACTAAGTTTCTTTCTCGGATATTTTGAAATTTGGTTCCCTGGGTGAATTTTTTTGTTACCTAATTTTTTAAACACAAACATTAAAAAAAATTGTTTTGTGATTTACTAATGAATTATATCAGTCACTATTGCATGGAACAGTACAATAAGGGAAGTAGTAGTCACGAAGGTATAGGTGTTTTATTGCTTTAGATGACCATGAATAAATTACTTTGGTGAACTTAGACTTTTTAAAGCCAGTGAAATGAATGAGACTTGATAATTTATTAGCTTTATGGTTGTTTTTGTTCTTCTACCTTTTAGCCTAGGACTGGACTACATTGATACATACCTCATCCATTCTCCAAACAAGGGCAAGATTCTGGAAACATGGGATGCCATGATAGAACTACAGCAGGACAAGTTAGTGAGGTCTATTGGTGTGTCAAACTTCAGTGATGAGCATTTGAGGGAGTTAAAGAAAGCAAGACCGAACAATATTCCTGCTGGTAAATGGATTAGTTTTCTCTCTATCTATGTATGTACATTTATAATGTATGAAGGTGGGTTTGGATAACCTAATTTTTAGTGTTTATCAAGGAGGAGCAGGTTGAAGTATATTCTTGATATTTCTTGTATACCAACTGATCCTTGAGCGATCAGTGTGTGTGTTGTTGAAAGAGGTAGGATTATGTCTGTAGCATTTCAAGTTAAATATGGAACCTCCTGAATTGTTCCTAAAACATCCTGTTATGGGACTAACTTTTGTGGGTAACGCCCGAGGGTTCGTCTTTGGTGCTTCATTATTATTGTTTATTGTTGTGGCTTGTTATTATTAATCATTTATATAATAATTGGCGAGCGAACGTAGCGAGCGAAGCACTTACACGGTAATATATTGAGAATCGGGGATGTTTGTTTGTTTTTAGGATCTACTAAAATAATCGCTTTTTGTGTTTGCTTGGTGGTCGATCCTGTCCCCATACTCCACTAAATGGAATCCTTTGGTTTATCGATTTTTACCTGTATCATCAATTGTTTACCCATTTGAATTAGGTTGTGTCTGACATATCTTATTTTGTTCAGACGCAGTTATGTCTTACGAACTTAGGAGTTCATTTTTAGCGATGGTGGTAAGTTATCTTAGTTTTAGCCCTACACAACAGTATTGTTTTATTTGAAAATCCATTGTCCAATAGTCAAAGCACGAAGTAAGTCTTGTGTTGATATATCCAGTGAACAAATGTGTGTGAAAGTGTGGAGTGCTACAGCTACTGGCTAGCTAAAGAATAGTACTACCAAGTAAGCATATAGGCTGCCTCTACACAGCTTTTTGGCTACTGCTATAGTAAGCAAGTTTATACCATTAGGGTAAGACTATAAATTGTGTGGTAACTCCTTAGAAATGCATGTTTTATTTATTTAATATAAATTTTTCCAAGTGAAATAGTAGCGAGTGGTTACTATGGCATTGAAACACTATGTCATTGAAACCCTTACCATACATCATTGAAACCCCTTACCATATGTCATTAAAACCCTTACCATACATCATTGAAACCCCTTACCATATGTCATTAAAACCCTTACCATACATCATTGAAACCCCTTACCCTACATCAGATAAAACCCTTACCATACGTCATTTAAAAACTGCCACTTTTAAGTTGCTAAAGTGCCTTTTGTCAGGAACACAGATCATTTAGATGAAGCTATCACTACTATAATCAATGGCTACATAGCTATGTACTTGTAATTACTTTCAAAACTAAATAGACTACATGATGCCTTCTAAAAACTAGATGAACAGGATGTAAGACAATTGAAATGAATGTAGCCTTATTGTTACTTTTTTGTAATCAACTTATATCATATTCTATCTTGTGTGAATTACTTCTGGAACAATGGCTCGCTCGCCATTTGTGCTGAAGCACATCACTAGTAAGCTTTTCCAGTGACGACAATTGTGTGTGTATAATTCATTGCTGAGCCCAGTTGGTAAAGTGTTATCAGTAACGACGATAACAGTTGTGTTTATATTCACATGAATAAAGCTGAGCCTGGTTGGTAAAGTGTCATCAGTAAAAACGACTACAGTGGTGTGTGTTGCATGGGGTCAAGAAAAGTAAGTGAAAATAAAGCGTATTGGTGTAACTAAACCAAGTGGTAGAGGATAATAGAAATACTTTGTGCTACTGCATTCCTAATTTGCAAAAGTTAGTATGTCAAGTGCCTCTGTGTGGCGGAGTACTTGCTAGTTATTGTTTTATTTATTTTTATTTTTTGATTATTATTTTTATTTTTTTTATTTATTATTTTTATTTTTTTTATTTATTTATTTTTTTTTATCACTTCAGTCTATGTGTAATAATATCTGTAGTGAACCAGGTGGAATATAGTCCGTATTTACAAAACACATCACTTGTGGAGTATTGCCGCCAAGAAGGAATCCTTATTGAGGCTTACAGTCCTTTAACTCAGGGCAAAAAACTTAAAGACCCTGTACTTGTGGATATAGCGGCCAAGTATGTTAACTTGTTTCTCCTCTCCCATCTCTACTTTCCACATCCTCTCAACACAACATAAGTAGCTATGACTTTTATGGGTTAAAACAATGTTCATTTCCTCTTCAGATATGGCAAATCTTCGGCCCAAGTACTCATTCGGTGGAGTCTCCAGTCTGGGTTTTCCTGCATTCCAAAGTCTGTAACAAAGGAGAGAATTAAACAAAATGGCGATGTATTTGACTTTGTACTTTCAGATGAAGACATGACTACACTGGTAGGTTTAGTATAACGCTGTAGTGATCCAAGGCATGTTGTGAGGTACTAATATTGCTCAATGACACTTTGTGTTGTTGTTGTGGTTTTTCAATTAAGTAATTAGGTCGATGGAGAGTAATTCCATTATTGTGGCCTAGATCTTGCCCACTTTTTCTCTCATTTATGTCTTCAACAACAAACTGTTTCAAGTAACTTTAGTATCCAGGGTTTCTTACATTATTTTTAGGGGAGGGGAAGCTCCAAGTGAAACTAATCCTGAGTTCCACTTTTGTTAAACTAAACAAAATAAATTTATACCAAATTATTAGACAGAATGGTGCTTTAATGTTACTGCATTTGTCACTCTGTTATGCAATATATTGTTGCTTGTTCTTAAGTAATGAAATTTGCAATTCTTTAAGGGGGAGATTTATTTGGGATAAATTTAAGGTCCCCCCCCCCCCCATACGTCCATGACAATCCTAGTGAAAAGTAAAATGATCAAAACCAGTTATAGCAGACTGCTACCTGAAAAGGGTCATCACTGGAAAATGTTTGCCTTGAGAAAAAAAAATCAATTCTCTTCTTTTTCCTATGCATGTAGCTATAAAAAAAAAACTTCTGTTACAATGGAAGATAATACTTTAACTTGGAGGATAGTATAATATACTCGGGGGGGGGGGGGGGGGGGGGGGCTTTTTTTAAAAAGGGATTTCCCTTTTTTTCCCCCCCCCCCCTCCCCCCCCCTCCCCCCCCCCCCCCCCCCCCCCCCCCCCCC
>WLWI01004413.1_pt1 | contig 11917 bp, 9 predicted proteins | sample 6701501 | NCBI WGS metagenome assembly WLWI01 (sample SAMN12718690, study PRJNA515312) | sponge metagenome | isolation source: marine sponge | host: Mycale hentscheli | place: New Zealand: South Island, Marlborough, Capsize Point | collected 2014-11-01
TGTGTTAAAAGCTGTAGTTGTTTGACAACCTTCAGAAACCAAACAACTGGGTAAGCCTGTAAGACCTAACTGTGTCCTGTAGCATTCAGACCTATAAAACTTGGGGAATCTGTTGAAGTGTAAGACAGGGTCGACCACCATGCAAACACAAAAAAGTGAGAGTCAAAGTACAAAATGATATACATTGTCCAGAAACATTTATCGTGTTCCTGCTGATAGTGCCTCTCTCAACAGCCAATAATAATGCTAATATTTTTTAATTTATTTTTTAATTTTTTAAATCAATGGGTGGATTAGCTCACAACAATATAGCTTGTGCATCGTAATTGTGTCGCATTTATAAGTGCACTAGAATTCTCATTCCTTAGTCGCTGAAAAAATAATCATAATTTCTTTATGAACAAATCCCCACCTCTTCTGGAGGGAGTACAGAACTGCATCATGACGGCATTGCACAGTGACGTAATCATATGCTCCACCCCCTCTCCCGTTTGTGAGCTGACTTCGTACACGTGCTCCAGCGGAATGCTGAGGTGCTGTGCGAGGCTGTGGAGCATGTCCAGACTGACCTCTCTCTCTGTTTCCGGCAGATCACTCTTTGTGCCCACCAGTGCGTATTGGATCTCGGAGTTGTCAATGTAGTATTGGGCCTCCGCGTGCCATTTGGTAAGGCGTGCCAGTGTGAACTCGCTGTCCAGACTGCACACGAGCATGATGACGTTGGCACGCTTGTAGTACTGGGCCGTGAGGGACTGGTAGCGCTCTCTGCTACCAGTGTCCATGAGTGTGAGCTGAAGGGTGGAGGAGGAGAGAGAGGGAGAAGAAGGAGACCACAAGACAGAACAAAGTTATGTGTTGTGTAGAATATTATGTTCTGAAGGGGAACAAAGAAACCTTAAAATATTTTTTGTCTTTAATTTTTGCATTTGGTGTAAATTATGGCTAAAATGTCAAACTACACCATTTCTTAAAATACAGCTGCATGTGCTTTTTAAATGATATTGATTATAATAATTAACCAGGGGCTGCATATAGAAAACAGATTTAGGAGGCGGAAAATTAACTTTTCTTAGATTTAAGGAAGACGATGAGAGTAAAACAGACACATTTTATTGTGTATAGAGACCCTTACCTGTGAAGTCAGAATGAGGATTTCTGGGGCCGGGGCCCTTAAATTAAGCCCTACTATAATATATGTAGTAATAATAACAACTTCTCATAACTTCTCACTTGGTGCATGCACTGCCCCACCCCCTTGACCTTGTGCCCGATTATTCCCTGTTCTGTTCCACCCTTCTTGTCTTACACTGATCTTGGTCCTTTGGTCTGGCCTCCGCACTGTGGAGTAGGAGTCATAGAACCGTGTGCGAGAGCTCGGACCTGCACTGAGCGTGTGCGTCTTCTCCATCTCCTCCGGACAGTCTCTGAATGCCTGAGGGAAAATAAACACACACACACACACACAGTTGTGACTAAATAAACCGGGTCTCCACCACAGAGCTATAAAAACAATAACACTCGTAAAAGTGCTTCATAGCATGGCACAGTACAGTAACGACAAAGCGAGCAAGTCCGGCAAAAGCAAATTTAAATAAATGCGGTATAGGTCATCCATGCAATTGCTAGCATACGGTTTTTCAAATTGTTCACTTGAGCTGTCATTTGTCACATTGTTCACCGACTCTCCCCTCCTCCCATTGCATCGTCCTATTCTATTCTATTCTCTCTTGTCAGCCAAGCACTGGGAACGTAGATGAGAGAGAAAGGCTAACAAACAAGTCCAAGTTTAGTAGCAGCCATCTTGAAACTACCAGCAGCAGCTGTAGTGGCTTAGAAGATGTTAAGAAAAAAATTAAAAGAGTTTGCCAATACTTTAACTCGCATAAAAGATTTTTTTTTGCCCAGGAAAAAACGAGTAAATATCAATATTCAATATTATGCTAAACATCGGAAAATTTAGTAGAAATTTGATTGGCAGTCCCTTGCATTTAGTTAGCTTGTGATAAGTAAAGTGCGATGAGAGCAGAAACGCAAAGTTGACAGGTGACGAGTGAGGTGCCGGAGGCCAATTTTGGTCATAAATCCTTAAAGCATGTGCCTTTAAAACACTATTCATGAAAGACTACATCGTCAGCTAATTAGAAGTCATAACTACAGCAACGTGTCAGGAACAATGGCTACTGCAAGAAAGTTAGGTCTGTTCTCGTTCACATTGCATTTCATTATTGCTAACAACTTCAAACGTAGAATAAATGACCACAGAAAAGATTAGAATATTTCTACCCAAAATCAGGTAAGTAGAATGTAGTCAAGACACTTCTTTGGGATAGCCAACCAAACTTAAAAAAATAAAATTCAGTAACGAACTAAATTAGAAACATTTTTTTCCCTTCTAATTTTAGATAGTTAATAAAAAAAATTGTAACATGAGATGGAAAGGGAAACTGTACTTTGATATCGTACACTAGCACTTGTACACACACACACACATTTCAGAAATTCCCAATGCAACTCTGAAAATACTACGATTTTCTATATTTGGTAAAGTACCCATACCCCGTAGACTGCTTGACCTCTACACTATCAAGGGTGGTTTTATTAAGGTCATCCATCACCATATTATACCAAGAAAGGTAAAAAATATCACTATTTTAACTATACATTGAAGCCGTCTATCACAATAATTACACACACTCAATTAATCCACTTCATACATCGTCATGAAACAAGTGCTTACAGAAGTACGGACCAGTAAATCTGCACTGTCAGCACTGCACCAACCAAGCACGCTGTATATGTAGACACTTGCTTGCACTCGCACACGCATACATACCTTTCAATCACAGTTACCCAAAAAATCTACCAATGAACAAACATTCATGGAGTTGCAATAGCACGGGCTAGTGTTGCTGTCAATCACATACCACACACACACACACACACACACACACACACACGGCACTGTGTTATGTTTTTCCTAACACATATGAATGGCGGAATTGAAAACAGTATTGCAATAATATATTATACTACAACATGTGGCAATTACATCACTTTACCTAATCCACATCCATTAGTCAAGACAATAATAATTATTATAGTGATGATGCAAGTATATAATTATTCAGACAACAAGACCTTCATCAACAGCACTATTTCATAAAGCTAGCTTATTGATTAATACCCTGCAAGCAACACATCAGACACTGCCTCCAAGGGAACTATCATTATAGGGTTCAGTAAGTCTCAGTAGCCTCTCTAGTGCAGTGAGGATGCTACTGAGGGACCCTTACCATGGTACTTCAAGATGGCTGCCCAGTGCCCAACTAATTTATAACATAGTGACTACTCCAAAATAACTAATCAATTAATCAAATTTACTTAGCGACCGTTCCTAAAACACAACTAGAGGGCCACTACATATAGTATCCACACCCTCAAAATGGGGATACTGACTTAAACTCTCAGTCACAATACAAAGAGTTCCAGCGATGTTCTAAATAAGTATATCTCACGATTATTTTAGGCCACATGTACACACAGTAGTATAAGTACTGCAGAGACACTAGATTGCAACTATGCCTCTCTGTTAGCACTTATTTTCTTTCTTGCTCGAGACTATTTGCTAAATTTATGTTGTGCAAAATGAACTTTGACCAATTAAATCATATCAAGTGCCCATGAGGCAATTTTATAACTGTTATTTAGCAAGAGCACTAACAACAACAACAACAACAACAACAACAACAACAACAACACGTGTCTACCATCTATCATGCACAGTGTTGCTCAGTGTATAATAATTGTCAGATATAACTTCTAGGCTGTGCTCCCTCTAAACAGCATCACAAGGTCATGCCTGGCTACCACTCCAGTACATGTGCATCATTACATGCACATGTACACCACCACGGGCCGGGGGAAGATCAAGTCACTGCTTGCCCATGAAGACCGAGACTCGGCTAAGATGAAAGTGAAAGATGACAGAATCAAAGGAACACAATAAATTGCCTTACACAACCAGTACCATGCCAGTCATAGTGTACGTTCAGTGCTCACACACACACTCCCTAGCTGTCACTCCAAGACAAACAACTCCACCATTACGTGAAGCAGTCTAAACTTAATTGGTGAGCGAGTGAGGCCAACTCATTTAAAGGAAATTGATAGTTGAGCCCTTATATATCTTGACCTGAATTTTTTTTCTCCCAAAAAGTAAAATATATACATATTGCTTAGGAGAATATGGGGATGGGGGGGGGGGGGGGGGGGGAAAAGGGGAAAAAAAAAAAAAAAGAGTGAAAAAAAAAAAAAAAAAAAAAAAAAAAAAAAAAAAAGGAGTGAAAAAATATAAGGTAAATGAACCTAGTAATTATTGTTGAAGTTTAATGTAAATGGCTAATTATAATGGCATTCTGTCCAGGAAATGAATGAATGAATTATGTAACAATAGGCTCAATAAAAATAAATACAAAAACAATTACAAAGCTATTTTGAGTTTAAAAATGTGAATGACATCATCCAAGTCAATTTTAATATTATAATAATATTCATTAATGCCAGTGATGAAAGCCTCTCTTGCCCCATAGACGCAAATTTTCAAATTCTTAAGCATGCTATTGGCTCTCTCATTTTCACATGCAGTTACTGGAATAGTGCAACCAATCTGCAAAAAGACATAAATGTTAGGGAAAAATCCTTATCACATGCATGTAGAGCAGTGCACAGTGTAGCTGGCCGCTTCACAGCATCAACCTGGCACCATTTTTGCCTGCACCTCCCACACTTCAGTAGGAACTAAAGAAGAATTTGGTAAGTCATCAGCAAAGATGAAGATTCCATTATTGAAAGGTGGGAAGATGAACATGCATTATCAGTCATTGTTGAAAGAGAACTAGATAGGGACATGGACATTACAACGCACTGGCTTGTTGGGGCAAGAGAGGCCTGTGAAGATGACAAAACAGCTAGTAATGGACTAGGACCCAGGAATAAGTGTTGTATGCTGAGGTGATGATGGAAGATAGTGAACTTTGAGAGGGAGAATGAGCTGGTGGGGATGATAAATCCAGATTACTGACAAAGATGCCTCTGGAGGAGCGGAAGCATCAGTGGGGGAAATACCCTAAGGAGAAAGTGAAGTCTCATGGAAGTGCTGAACTGCTCAGTCTGGGCGGCAGACAGCTCAGCTATCTAAGCTGATGTCAATATATTTTTAGTAATTAATAAAATTGACAGTCATTTACATCTAAGAAATTCTGTTTATCTGAGGTAATACCTTAAGTAAATTTCCTACCTAGCTAGCTAAGGGAGAGCTAAACAATAATATGAAATGTTAACTACATTAACAAAATCTAAATGGTGTTATAAGATACTACTACCTTCACCTGCTTACTTGGTAGGAGGTTTTAAAAACAGCCTAGTTTTATTTGTTTAGACATGCTACCATTCAAAAGGACGAATTGCAAAATTCCTGACTCAGCATATTAAAATTGATGGAGTGCACCTATTAGAAGGCTGCGACCGCAGCAAAAAAGGAACTGGACAGCGAAAAGTATATTGTTCTCGTACTTTTCCGGCTTAAGATAAGAAATGAATCCAGTGGCTAGCTAATGAAGGCTCATCTTGAAAAAAGGGGGCTCATCATGAAAAAAGGGGGGCTCGTACGACACTAGTCGAGCCCCCCCTAGATCTGCCCCTGGATGCTGCTACTTACTTACACTAACCTGACAGAGTTCCTTTATGTACTCCATCTCTATTAGCAACCAGCAACTGTTCAGTAGAAAAGACTGCAGTAGCTATATATCCACCAACTGGTTTATCTCCCTCATCACTAGTAGTTTTAATCCATGTTTCTTTCTTGTTGGAGTAACTTCTAATGGTAGAATATCCATCGATGCCGATTAGATTCGATACATAGGAGGCGATAGAGAAGATGTCAGTAAGTGTGGTTACTATCCTCCATATAGTTTGTGTTCTTGTCCTGCCTTTACTAGCAGATGCTACGAGTGATTCTAAACTGCATATAAATAGAATCTTTTCATTGTCCTCTCCTCCTGTAAAGTAGAAGTTGCCTTCATGGAATGTTGATCGCATGTCACAGCATGAAGAAGGAAGTGAGTCTGCAATTGTCCAATGGTCATTGAGTAGAACTTCCACTGTGTATAACTCCCAGCCACCAGAGGCACGCCCACCAGCCACTACCAGGACCTCTGGTGATCCTCCACTAACTGATGATGCCGAGGAGCGAGGAGTAGGCATGGCACTTAGCGATGTCTTCCAGTCTAGACCAGTAGTACTAGTCAACAGAGAGTTAGTGGGTTCGCCAGTGGAGAAATGACTTCCACCAACCAATACAAACTTAGACTGGTAGGTAGTTAGAGACGAGAATTGATATGGTGCCATAGTAGTAGTCCATGAGTGAAGGTCAGTAGAGATGTGAAGTGTGAGATAATCATAATGCATAACCAGCAATTTATTATGCAGTACTACACATTGTACAGGCACGACATCCCTACTCCATGTATGACAGTGTTCCCAGTGAAGTGAGACTGAAGGATGGAGATTTCTCTAAATGCAAATAAATAAATATATAATTAAAGTGATAAATAAACAAACACACAAACAGTACTAAGTGCTATTGAAATGAAAACTTTAACGTGCAAACACACAAACAAACTTATATAAGACTACACATATTTTAAAAACAAACACACATATAATTTTATTCCAATATCAGCAATGCATACTCTTTCTAAACATTCTGCACAACTTTAAATAATTAAATATATTATATAAAATGATAATAAACAAAAATACTGTAATCAAAAATCATGTAAAAAGACACAAACATACAAATTTACTCACTATAAATTTAGAGAAAGCTAAACACATGATAACAACAGCAACTCTATGACATGCTAACACACAAACATACAATTTCTCACACAATGATTAAATATGATACAATAATATTTTAATAAACAAAATAGTAAAAAAACAACGCTGAGAAATTGACAAATAAACAAACACACAAACATACAACTGGTACAATACGTAAATATGTGCACACAAACACAAAATAACGACATGATATTCCAAACAGACTAACACATAATAAGAGAATGTGCTGTTTCTTCCTGTGCTAAAATAATGTACAGTAGGCACCAGAAAAATAGGTTTTCAATTTTGTTTAGTAGAACGATTTTTTTTTGCACGGAAGGAGCTATAGTAGGGGAAAAAACGATAGCGCAGTTGATAAAATATAGTCTTTAGGTTTGACTACATTAATGTTTTAATCTTCATTGATTACCAAATGCCTTACTTCTAGGAATGTAAAAATTATGCTATTTTAAATATTGGGGCCGTCAGTGGCTTAGATATTCTTACTTCTAGAGACCCAACTGTAGCTGGTAGAAAGCATCAGAAGTAGGGACCTGTCAGAGCAGCAAGTTCAGTGAAAATCCAGTCAGTCTGCATAATTGAAGCAAGTCAGTTTTTTTTTTTATTGTGCAGGCATGACCCCTATAGAATTTAGAGGGTAGTACAAGGCCTTAGATTGCAGATATAGCTGTGAAAGAGTTTCTAGCTATTAGCAGTAAATCAACAGAAATGTGAACTTGACTGTTAAAAATTTTTATGTACCGGTACCAACAGTTTAGTCAAGACAAAATAATATAAAATTGTAAAAAAAAATAGCTTTTTTTTTTCGAAGGACACCTGGTGTTGGTTAAAAAAAATGCTAGCACATGAACATATACATTAAAAAAATGTCTAGCTAACTATCCTCAAAAACACACTAGCAACTGAAAAAAAAGAGAAGAAAAGTCATGTCTGAGCATGCTATAACTATCGGCTACCATGATAACATGGGCACGGTTAATTAAAATTAACAATTGGTCAATTAATATTATCCGCCCAACAGGATTGGCCAGAGAGACTCACTGAGCACTTCCATAATGGATAACAGCTACAATAACAATCACATTCCACATGCTAACTGGCCAACTGGCTCACAGCCCCCTCTCCTACGCACCCTTCCTTCCTTCACATTCCCCTCTTCCCATAAACAGAACCTGGTGTTTTTAATAGCATGGTCAGGAACATGACTTTTATCCTCTCTTTATTCCAGTTGCCAGTGCATTTGTAGTGAGCATGCTCAGACATCAATTCCCCTCTCTTTTCCAGTTGTTAGTACTTTTATGAGCATGATCAGACTTAATTTCCCTCTATTATTCCAGTTGCTGATGCCTTTTTTCGATTGCTCAGACATTAATTTTCCTTTTTCTTTTATTCCAGTTGTTGAAAAAATTATGCTTGAAATTATGCTAAGCACTTGGCATGTGTGTAGTCTGGCATAGACAGACCCCTTTACCTATTGCATTGCGGGGAAAAGTCTGGTCAAATGCAATAGGGCCACTTGTTCTGCTGACTCAGTGTAATATCCACAACCACTATACAATTCTAGTATGTTTTCCCCAACTTAACGTGGGGAACCTGAACAAGTCACTTTATTGCATTTGACCAGGCCCTTTTGTCCCTGTTGCGGTAGGTAAAGGTAACACTAGCATGTGTATATGTAGCAGTGTTTTCCCTTCTTTCAACACTTTTGCAAAAGTTACCTATACAAACAGTGGGCTAGTGAAAACTGGATCTAATAGGCAAACAATGGATCTAGTAACAAACAACGGGTCTAGTAACTAAGCAAAATACAACAACCAAAAAAAAAACACTTGGTCTAGCTAGTAATCAACTAGCGGAGTGGCTAGTGCTATGTGCTCACCTCAACAAGAACTTGCGGCTGACTTTTCGCCATAACCTGCTTACAGACTAAAGTAGACTGCTTTCCAAAATGAATTGTTCCCACATTCTCTATTTATTATCTCTGACCCACCACACCCAAAATGCAGAAAAAGGAAAGAGTCTGGTTCTGGAAATTTTTCCACTACAGGAAGTTAGTATACACGTGTGCGTCTTACATTATCGTCGCATAAAAATACTAAACACACGGTCGCTTAAATATACCACCACTTTTCCGCGTGGCCTTGGAGTGATGAGAAGCCATTTTTGTGAACTTGAGGAGAAGCCCTAAAAAGAAGCAAGGAAATGACAGTATTAAAATGGAAGATAGTGACATTGAAGACATGGATCATTTGGTTGATATCCCTGAGCAAGGTGGAGATTCACAGCCTGATCAAAAAAGGTTTAAAAGCCCAGGTCAGACTAATTGAAGGAATAAAATTTAATGAAGTAGTTATTGAATTTTCAGATGAAAGATTAGGAATGACTTATAACCTATCAAACACACATAATTACTGCACTCTTCCATAATGCTATATGACTTGTTTGCAGCACCCAAAAAAGAATGCTCTAATTATGTAATAAACGAGCTTACAGTGTGATGTGTGGGGGGAAAACCATGTGTGTTCGTTTGAAAGGTGTATTGTGTGAATGTGGTAGTGATGTTGGCTACTACAATTTGATGGTTGAAACATCCATTAGGGGAAGCTGCTAGCAATTTATATAGCGTTTTTTGAGGTTTTTCATATCTAAAACTAAACCAAACTTAATTTTGTAGCAGATGATAAATACATGATGTATGTGGCATACTGATAGCTGATTCAGCAACTGCTAGTTTTCATACCAATTTTTTCTATTTTAATAGCAAGTACAGCATTTGAAAGTATAACAAAGTTCAGCTCTACTATGCCTTGTAAATCTTTTCATAACCATACGTTGCCGCTATTAAATATCACATACTTAACTGACAAATGGGCTCAAATTTGTGTATACCTGATGTGTCTTACTCTGCTATACATACTTGCTTGCCAATTACAATTACCTTATTTTATCCGCACAACAATAAGAGTTCGTCTTTATTAATTTAATGCCTTGTTTTTATTTTAGGTACAATGTTTACACAGTTGTTTTGATCGCAGGATGACTGGGTCATCAAAGGCATTGTTGCCAATGATTACTGAAGCTGCAAAAGATACTAGTCTGACCATTGCTCAAGTTAAGGTGAACTTAAAATAGGAAAACACCTGTACTTGTGAACTTTTTTTTCTTTCAACGCTGGATAAAAAAAGTTATTTGAGAAAACATGCCAAACAGAGAGAACCAATCATGAAGCGTCAGCTTGAATCCATGGTAACATTTTTTTGAAAGAGTTTGGACAAACTAAGGGTAAATATTTATTTATATAGACATACGTGCCATGTTAATTATTACCATGGTGGATGCTTGTGGTCACCAAAAACTCTGAATCTTATTCAAGTAGCCTATCATTTTGTCAGCAAAATGTGCACATTTAATTTATTTTACCTTCTCATAAAATTTTTATTTTTTCCCTTCAGCTGGAATGGAAGCTATATGAAACATGGAAGTGGAGTGTTCAACAAAGAAGCTAGCTTAAAGTATACTACTTTAAATGCAGAAGAGAAGTCGAGATTGGCTTTGATTGGTGAAACGAGCAGCACAATGGCTCCAAGGGAAATCAATAATAAAGGTCGAAGATGTTTTTCCCGAATTCAGAAAATAGTAAGTAAATCTTTATCAGGGAGTAATAGCACGAGTGGAGTGAGAATATTTTCATGAGGCAAAGTTAAGTGAAATTTCTCGCCACACGAGTGCTATTTATCTGAATACCAGTTTTCTATGCTATCATATGTTAATACTAGCTATAGCCAAAGATCATTTCTGCAGCTCAGAAAACCATAGTCTTTGTATTATATTTTCGTCTCAAAGAACTATTATAGTACTGAAATCAAGATAAAACATTTTAGCCACATGAAAATGGTGACACCATGACTATGAAACAGATTATTAGATGAAAGCTTAGACAAACTATTACAAATTGCTATTGAAGGACAAAACTAGACAGTCAAGATTTTGAAGAATTATTCGACATTTTAAAAGAAACTAGCAGTAGGGTAATTAAGCTATAGTTTTTCATACTTGTACTGATCATCATAGAAAAATGTCCGTCAGCATAAAGAAAATTTAGTGGGGGAAACTAAATTTAGGGAGGGAGGGGGGGGGGGGGAGGACCTTGTCGCCACTGTGGATTAGAGGTTGATGTAACAGGAAGACATGCTTTGAGCTACAAAAGTGGTGAAGGTAGACTTCATCTTCATTCTGCCTTAAATGACATTATTTACAGAACACCAGTCTCTGCGCATGTGCCCTCCAGGTTGGAGCCTTCTGGTATGTTGAGGTCTGATGGCAAGAGGCCATTACCATGGTGCCATGGGAATGTGGAAGACTCCTAGACTGGGATGCCACCTGCCCTGACACTATGCTCCTTCTTACTCCAATCACGCTACAGTGGTGGCAGGTGAGGTGGCTTCTCAAGCAGAAGATAGGAAGTACATGAAATATGCCGGTCTGCCTGTCACTCATTCCTTCACACCAGTGGCAGTAGAGACCAGTGGAGTATTCGGCACCAAGACCTGGAAATTCTTGAAAAAGTTGGGCAGGAGACCCAGGAGAGAGACCGGGGAAGAAGAAGGCATCTTCCTTCCTTTACCAAAAATATCAGTGGCTGTCCAACACGGGAATGCCATTTCTATTTTAGGTGGGCACCCTAATTAACTAGGATTATTCATATTATTATTATTTTATTTATTTATTCTTTTTATTTTGTTAAATTTTATGACCTTTTGTTTTGCCAGGACTTTATTTTTATTGCATTGTTTAATGTATAATGATGATAATAATAATAATAATAATAATAATAATAATAATGCAGGAGTGCTTATAAATCGCCTACAAAAAACAACTTCACCAGTTTTGAGCAACGTTTTCACCCTCCCAGATGTGATGTTGACGTCACACAGTATACCGCAAGCTTGCTGGAATGTGATAATTGAGCACCCTTTTTGGGGTGCTGCTGAACAAGTCGTTGTATTGTATGTTC
>WLWI01004419.1_pt1 | contig 11907 bp, 9 predicted proteins | sample 6701501 | NCBI WGS metagenome assembly WLWI01 (sample SAMN12718690, study PRJNA515312) | sponge metagenome | isolation source: marine sponge | host: Mycale hentscheli | place: New Zealand: South Island, Marlborough, Capsize Point | collected 2014-11-01
GCATCAAGCATTAAAAAATGTCGATGCCTCTGTGGACGTGCAAATTTGGCCGAATGAAAATAGCAAGGACGATATTGAACTTGCGCTTTGTTGGGACTACCCGGATGGTGAATTGCGTAACTATCCTAATTTAAAATGTATCTGTTCTATGGGAGCGGGAGTAGACCATCTATTCAAAGATGTATTGCTCCCGGCAGGCATCCCCTTAGTCAGAATCATCGATCCTTCTCTGACACAATCAATGTACGAATACCTGTCTGCCGTGACCACATATTACTTACGTGAATTCGACGTATTTCAAAAGCAACAGGAAGCACAAAACTGGGAGCCTCATGAAAATCAGTTAATGTCTGAAACAACCGTGGGTTTGATGGGACTAGGTGTTCTTGGAGAGTATGCAGCAGAAAAATTATCACTTATGGGTTTTGATGTTATTGGTTGGTCGCGTTCTAAAAAAGATATAGAGGGGGTTCTAAGCTTTCAAGAAGATCAACTGGATGAATTTATTGGCAAATCAAATATACTCATTTGCCTGCTACCATTGACAGAAAAAACCAGAGGGATTTTGAATGCAGGTCTATTTGAGAAATTGCCTTCTGGAGCTTGTTTGATCAATGTGGCTAGAGGAGAACATCTTGTAGAAGATGATCTTCTTGCGGCATTACAGTCAGGTCATTTGAGAGGAGCATGTCTTGATGTATTCAGTATTGAACCATTACCGCAAGATCATCTATTCTGGAAGAATAAAAATATTATTATCACGCCACATTGTTCAAGTGCAACGCATCCAGACTCTGTTGCACCTCAAATAATCCGGAATTATAGATTAATGCAGGATGCTAAACCGTTAATAAATGTAGTGGATGTCAATAGGGGATACTAGTCCTGCAGCTATTTTTGGAGAGTCTGGTACAAGACAATAGCAGATAACTATAGAGTGTATATGTATGAATTTGGAAAAATCTCAAAAAAGAATATCCAAAAAAGTAAAAAGAGGTTTTCAGGGCTATCCTATTATCACTATCAGTTATTTTGGACCTAATGAAGACCTTGCAACGAAAGTCTCTGTGGGCTTTATCGAAGAAGAAAATGCTGATGCACAATTCGAGAAATTTAATACCGTAGAAGATGTAAGAAATGATGTTGTTGTTCAATCGACAATAGTTAAAATTATTGACCGATCCGCAGTGAAAACAGTCTCTTTAATGGAAAATATAGTAGGATGCCCGCACGAAGAAGGGATTGACTATCCTGAGGATGAAGACTGCCCCGATTGTGAGTTTTGGTATGGGAAAGCTCGATTTAAGGGGCATTCTCTACCTTGATTCCCTTACATTGGCGAGTGGGGCCAGGTCTTTAGCAGGTGTCTCTTAATTAGTCATTGTTCCACTGTACGATATCTTGCAAGGATTTTCGGGCTATTTTCGGGACTTCTGCATCATCTGAGGGATAGCCTACTGGAAACAGAAGCACTGCAGATTCATTGTCCGGGCGCATCAGTAATTCATTGAGGAAACGCATAGGGTTGGGTGTATGTGTAAGCGTCGTTAGTCCCATGTGATGAATTGCAGAGATAAACAAACCTGCGCAAATTCCAACGCTTTCTTCCACATAGTAATGTTTCTTTTTCTTACCATCTGGCAGCAGAGAGTATCGTTCCTTGAATAAAACAATTACCCAGGGTGCGTCGGTAATGTGAGTTTTTATCCAGTCGGTACCAAGTATTGCGAGGTCATGACGCCACTCATCAGTCATTCGTTCTGAATAAGTTTTGAATTCTTCCTCTTCAGTGACCTCTCGAATTTTCTCTTTCAATGCCTTGTTATCAATTGCGACGAACTTCCATGGTTGTAAATGTGCACCAGAAGGGGCTGTATTAGCAGTTAAAATCGCAAGCTCAATTAATTTCCTGGGAACCGGTTTAGTATCAAAATGTCGTGTGGTGCGTCTACGAGCACATTCCTCTTGCCATTGTTTCGCACGTTGTATCATTTCTTTTTCGGAATATTTCGTGAAATTCAAAGGTTCAAAAACAGCTTCAGGAAGATCTGGAAATAAACGTCGATACTCATCATCTTTATTCATAATAGTATTTTTCAATTAATAAAAGGGTTATTGTCGTATGACCGTGAAATCGCTTAATGAGCGATACCAGTATTGTATATCTCGACTCAAGTTGTAGTATAACTCACAAGAGAAGGTAGCTTGGTGTAACTGTAAATGAGATTTAATCTTTTCATATGTCAATTTGACAAATGGAACTCAAAATAGCATCTTCTCGAATTTTGATTTTGGCAAGTCGACTAAATAATTGACAAGCAACTTAGTACATTTTACTAATTGTTGGTTCGATACACTGGACAATATAATCAATCTATTATGATTACAGCACTGGCACTGCTCGTTTTGCTTACTTATTATTTGTTTATCTGGATAATTCTGTCCAGAAAACCTGGAAATGATGATCTGCTTACGGAGAGCGAACCACCGGTGAACCATTCACCTGCTGCAATTCGCTATACTGACAAAGCGCACTATGACACAAACTGTTTTGTAGCGGCTCTTGTAAGTCTCGGGGTAAAAGGATATTTGAGGATTAAGGAATCAGGGAGTCAATACGAGTTGGAGAATATTGCCAAGTCGGCAAGCCTGCCCGCAGACGAGAGTGTTCTGTCAAACAAGTTGTTTAAAGCTGGTAACTCAATAATATTGGATAAGTCCAGTCATCAACGATTAGCTAGCGCTTTTGACGCACATGAATTATCGTTTTGTCGTAATTTTGAAGCACATTATTTTATTTCGAACCGATGGTATTTTATCCCAGGCATGCTGCTGACTATAAGCGCCTTAGTTTCAACCTTATTAATGCTACCAAATCAATTCACTGCCTGGTCAACAGTTATAATGATAACGTGCCTGATAGCATTGACCTTAGTTGTGTTGGGTCTGATAAAAACATTCTGTAACATGTGGCGTATTTCGCACAGAACCGCTCGTGGAAAAATCACCTTGTTAATTACTTTATTTTTAGTACCAGTTTTAGCGGCCGAGCTTAGCGCATTGTGGATATTCACTGAACTAACTTCTTTAACTATGCTGTTCGTATTGTTTGTAGCGGTGCTTATAAATGTTCTCTTTTATGAGTTATTGAAATCTCCTGTCCGGGGAGTACGTGAGCTATTACGAAGGAAAGAAGGATTTAGACGATTTATTGACGTAACAAAAAGACAGGAGCTTGATCACAGACATCCTAATGGTCGATGTTCGGAGCTATTTGAGAAATATTTAGCTCTCGCCATCGCGATGAACATAGAGAGAAAATGGGGAGAGCAATTTATCGATGTTCTGGTAAAGACACAGGTTTCTGGCAGGGCGATTTATCTCCCGGCCTGGTACCAGGGCTCGTATTGGGATAATTATCACATAGGTGACTTTTCATCCTCCCTGGGTACGTCTTTTGTTAACGCAATTAATGACGCTTTAGACGTGGAAGAGAAACAAAACAGAATCGAGCGATATTAATTCTTTAAATAGAGGAAGCAATCTTCTTTTGAAGATTATCAGCCAGACTAGACTTCCTAATTTATCGAATTGCTATTTTGAGTGCAGTAAAAAGAGCTCTTGTCTCTTCGTTGTTCATTACGCACCATACGCAACATATCTGAAGCTTCTTCAATCCCATTTTGAATGACCTGAGAGATCTCCTGGTTTACCGATACTGTTTCAGCGATTTGAGCGAGGTTTTTTACCGGTATTTCCCCGTATTGCTGCTTGTAAACAGCAATATGCATAGCCAGTAACTTAGCGCATTGTCCCAATTCTTCACGGTTACAGTCTTGAACGAGCCCCTCGAAATCAAGTTGCTGCCGTTTTATTAACTCTAGTTCATTTTTCGTAATACTCATCGTATTTCACCCAGATAGAGGTATGTCTTCTTGCTTCGCAATCGATATGCCAAAACACAAACTGTATAAATAACAAAGATTTAGAAACAGGGTGTTTCCTGGGCCCCCAATATCTGTCTGCTGAAGGAGACAAGCTTTCTTACAGGATCGAAAATAAACAGGTGATTTGTGTGCGGGACGTGAACCACGTCTCAATTTGATAATGAGGCTATGTGATGCATTTCCCATTCCTAAGAATAGGGCTTGCCCTAGACCTGCCCAACGCGCTAATACTATATACACAGAGTAAATAGCCATATTCGGTGAAACTAAAGTCATTATTCACAAGGCGAGAAATTGGACTAAATAAGATGTTACAGACTGATAAAAACACTTTGTTAGAAGAATGTCGTCAAATGATGACAAAGCAGATGCGGACTTCAATTACCGGCATGTTGAATGAAGTTGACGATACCCTGTTGAAAATGGCCCAAAACCCGGTGGGGACGGCTGGTAGTCTCCATGAGTCTTTATGTTATGAAGCGGTTAGAGAGATCAGGATAAAAAGAACGGAAATAAAACTACGATTTGAACGTCGTCTTATCAATTTATTCGAAAATGAAATAAAAAACTCCAGAGAGTTTGATAAACCTGCGTCAGTAAACAACGACGTAACTGAAAAACAGTTTTTGTTTAACAACCCTGAGATGGAAGACAATGTGTCTGTTAAGGAGTCTGCTGGAGAAGTCAGGAAAAGTTGCGCCGAGATTTTGATGGATCTCGATAACAGGTTTAGTTTGTTATTGGAGGTCAAGGAATCAATTAATCCTCTGCAACCTGAGTTGGTGTTTGAATCATTTCGGGATGCTTGTTGGGATATCAAGTCCGGAGATGAAGTGAGATTAATGATGTTCAACATATTTGAACGACGGATTACGGGTGATTTGGCAAAAACCTATCAGGACATTAATAGTTATCTTAAAACGGAGTATGAAAATGAGGATAGTATTTCAGAAAATACAACTGTTGATACCGGGAAGTTCCCTCCCGAGGATAAGCAGGCAATCTTGCTTAGATACGAAATGAATACACAAATAGAACAAAGACTAAGTGGCCACTCAGTGCCGGATTTCGTGCATCAATTCCTCATAAAACACTGGCGAATATTTTTAGAGCAGACCTACGATAAATATACTGAAAATAGTATTGCCTGGAATGCAGCTAAACAAACTATGGATGATCTTGTGGAAAGTGTTGGCGAGATTACAACAACGTATGACAGGGAAAGGCAAATCCAGATATTGCCAAGCCTGCTGTTTCGATTATTGAACGGGATGAAGCTCATTGAAATGGATGAAATCGAGATAGGAAGCTTTTTAAAACAACTTAAGAACCATCAGTTAGAATCATTAGGTCTGAGAAACGAACATTTGACTTCAGTTCTTACTGAAGACGTAATCGAAAGTATTGGGAAATATGAACGTCGTCATTGATTATGGACATCGTTTCAGCAAGTACGCAGATTACGCTGAGATAACAAACTGACTTTACTAGCATTTCCACTGAAACCGATATTTTTTGGCATGAATTGTAGAAATTCGATATTATGCGGCTGAATTTATCCTGTACATTGTTCAATTAGGACAAGTGTGCATACCAGAAATCAGTCTTACTATATAAGGTTAATAAGTCATGAATGTAAAATCAGTCTATTTGATGTTCGTAATCTCAGTATCTTCAATGTTTGTTGCCGTACAGGCGGATGAAGGAGAAAAACTATACCAGGCTAAAGGTTGCGCTACCTGTCATGGGCCTGCGGGGATATCTCCTGCGCCTATTTGGCCAAATATCGCCGGTCAGCATAAACAATATTTAGTTTCACAAATGAAAGATATTAAAAGCGGGAAAAGGAATAACGGTATGTCAGTAACAATGCAGGCGATAACCGCAGCCGTCTCAGATGAAGAATTCGAAAAAATCGCAGACTGGTTGTCAAAATTGAAATAACGAAATATCAAGTGATGTGTAATAAACAAGGGGTCTAGTTAGACCCCTTGTTTATTTCTCTAAGGAAGTAGAAAGTACCTGGTTTAATTCTCTTGATGATTAAACGCACCAAATTTTAAATAGTGCATAGTTTGCGTAATCACATCGTCCTGTTTCATGATAAAAGGATGGGAATGCGGCATTACAAGAAAATCTTTCATACCACTTAATTTTGCTCTCTCTACAGATACCTTTCCATCATCTTCACCTGGAATCAACATTGACAATATCAAATTAACACTCCTGTTGCCCGTTATAATACCGAGATCAAAATTCGCAGCTCCCAAGCTATTTGGGATACTGTCATCATCAGTTCCAAGTTGATGTCCGGCAGGCCCATTTAGAGCTGTAAAACCAGGTATGTTTTTTAACTCATCGACAACTTCACTACCCTTATTAGGTGGGCTTAGCATAACCACTCGACCTAAATCGGGTAAATTGTTCATACTTAAATAATATCGAAGCAGAATTCCGCCCATCGAATGAGTCACCACGTGAATATTTGACGCTTTTCTATTTTGACACTCGTCTATTGCTGGAGGAAGGTAAGTCCGACTCAAATATCCCAGTTCATGCTTTCGAGATGGGTAGCCTAAATTAACGACAGTGTAGCCATTTTCTCTGAGACTAGATTCCATTTTATTCATTGTGTTTTTACTGCGGGCAAGCCCGTGCAGAAGAATGACACATTCCACGTTATTCGCGGCTACGATTTGAGTCATAGCAAATAAACTTTCAGTTGAAAATAAATTTATTAACCACAGAAAAAACAAACTGTAAATTTGTGATCTGCTATTCATGATGCAATTCGATTTCGAGCGGCTTTAAAATCAGTTTTGCCACTACCCAGCTTTGGAATGTCAGGTTCAAATATTACTTCCGTGGGTATCATCAAGGGGTTGGTATCTTTATCCAGTAATTCTTTTCGTAGTTCGTCAATATTTATTTCTTTAGCAATAAGAAGAATAATTTTCTCACCTTTCTTTTCATCAGGAACATTGACTGCAACCATTTCTAGTTCTGGCTGGTTCAGGACCAGTCGAATATTTTTTTCTACTGAAGTGAGACTGATCATTTCTCCGCCAAGTTTTGCGAAGCGCGAATAACGGTCAACGATACTGAGAAACCCATCTTCGTCGAGATGACCTTTGTCGCCAGTCTTGTACCAGCGTTTGTTATCAATATGTACAATTACTTCATCAGTTTTAGACTGATCGTTTAGGTAACCACTCATGACTTGCGAGCCACCAATCAAAATCAGGCCGTCCTGATTAGTCTCTAGTTCCTGCATAGTGTCGGGATCTACAATTCGAAAACTACTACCGGGTAGAGGCATCCCAACAGTACCTAACTTGGAACCTAGTTGAACCCTCCAGTAATTTGTGTCTAAATGATCTGGTATGTTAACACTGGCAATAGGTGTCGTTTCAGTCGCTCCATAACCTTCATAAATATCCTTGTTGAATTTAAGTTTAAAGGCCTCTCTTACATCAGGACTAAGTTTCTCGGCACCGGCAACCACAATACGTAGAGAGTTAAGCATTAACGGTTGAACCCTGGTGTTCTTGGTGTATAGACGTAAGAAAGTAGACGTTCCACAAAAAATGGTTGCCCGGTACTTTGCAATAGCTTTGGCAACGTTCAGAGCATCTGTCGGATCAGGATGACAAACAACAGGTATACCCTCTATCAGAGGCATAAAGGTGGTGACTGTTAAACCAAAAGCATGAAATAAAGGCAGTGTCGCCATAACAACATCAGAGCCTTCGGTGTTCAAGACATCTGATATTTGCTTAAGATTAGCCATAATATTGCGATGCGTCAGCATCACGCCTTTAGGCTCTCCTTCACTACCACTTGAAAAGAGAATAGCTGCTGTCTGATCCAGGGTGACGGGCTCACCGAAAACTCGCGACAATAAGGAAACAGGAAGTAATTTGACAAGTAACAAATTGCTAATGAGCCTGCTACGGCCAATTTCTTCCTTCATATCTTCCATGTAAAAGACCTTCAGTCCAGCGAAAACAGAATCCAGCTTAATGCCTTTTTTCTCAAGTTTTTGTAGAAACTTTCTGGATGTATAGATACTACCTAATTCAGCCTTTTTAGATGCGCTGGCTATGGCGTCTTTACTGGCCGAATAATTCAGATTGACTATGATTTTGCCAGCAAGCAGTGTCGCCATATTGGCTATTACACCGGCACTCGTTGTCGGTAATAAAAGCCCGATATTCTGCTCTGGGCTGTTTCCTTTAATTAGTCGTGAAAAACAAATCGTTACTGCTGCCAATTTATTAAACGACAAAGGTTCTCCGAGGGTATCGACTACTGCTGGTTCCGAGCCCATCCGTTTTACAGTGCTGAGCCAGGCATTCGGCAGGCTTTGTAAAGTTTCTGTATAACGTTGCCAGGAGTCGATAGAAAGATCGAAAATCCTCTTCTTTAATTCTTCCACAGAAGTATCAATCGCAAGAGGAGCGCCGAACGAGACGATGATGTCGCGTTTAACTCCATTACCACGAATACTTTTTAGTTTATCACTTGAGCGAGAAAACCAGCTTCCCCACAAACCCCTCAGGTAAAAAGGCAGGATAATACCTGTTGCCCCTGCAGCCGCTTTTTCATATCCACGTTGAAACTCAGCTAATTGACCGGAGCGGCTTATACTTCCTTCCGGAAACAAGCAAACGACCTGGTCTTTATTCAATAATTCGGTAATAGAAGAGAGGGCAGTCTTACTCGATCCTCTTGAAATCGGAACGACTCCGAAGAAATCCAGAAAACGTTTCAAATACCAGCGTTCATAGATACTACGTTCCATTACGAAGCGTACCGGGCGAGGTGAAGCCATCTGGATAATGGCCCAGTCAATCCAGCTTATGTGATTTCCTAACATCAAAACGCCACCGCTTTCTGGCATATGCTTTAGCCCCAGAACTTCAAGGCTGTACTTCCTGCCGATAACGAAACTAACGATAAAACGCACCATCGACTGTGGCAATTTATAGATGGTAAAGACAGCACCACCAATAGCGACTACTGTCAAGATGGCAAACAAACCGATGCTTCCTATACCAAAATAGGCGAATACGACGGTCAGGCCAAGAAAGCTGAGCATGACAACATTCTGAATAAGGTTGTTGGCGGCCAATACACGCCCAAGTTTTTGCTCGCCAGCATGAAACTGGATGAGAGCATTCAATGGGATAATAAACAGGCCGCCGAACATTCCTAGCGCAATAAAATTCAGGCTAAGCAATGGAACACTCTCAAGGTTAGGTAATATAGCCAGGCAGGCTGCGACACCGAACGAACCAATAGGGATCATGCCGGTTTCAATGTGGTTTTTGGAAATTCGACCAGCGATCAGAGATCCAATCATAATGCCTATACCAGCACATGCCATCATGCCCTGAATAATGGCCGTATTATTCATAAGCATGGTTTCTTCCGCATACACGGGGAAAGCGGCAATCATTACCTGAGAGATTGCCCAAAATATTGAGAGACCGATAATCGACAATAAAATAATTTCATGCTTGAGCACAGCATTCAAATTGTTACGCAGGTAGGTTCCACTTTTATATTGGTCGAAATCAAACTGCATTGACTGATCTACAGCCTGTTTTTGCGGAAGTTTGTACGCGGTGCCAAGTTCAACAAGCGAGTTTAGAATCAGAAACCATCCGATTGGAGCAATGGCCTTGAGTACATCAGACTTACTGACAAAGTCGACACCCGATAATGCCTCTTCAAACAAAATAGAATAAACAAATATTCCCGACAGGATAGCGATGGTAGTCGTGGCCTGGACAACACCATTACCAACAGCCAATTTATCTTTGCCAACCAACTCTTTGATAAAACCGTATTTGGCAGGGGAATAAAATGCACTTTGCATAGCGAGCAGAAATGTCATTGTAAAAGCCGGCCAGAACCAGCCAAGGTAGTAGAATAATGTGATCAAAGTGGTACAAACGACAGCAGCCCAGGCGCTTATGCGCATAACACGGTTTTTCGGGTACTTGTCTGATAGAAAACCGGCAGGTGTAAACAGTAGAACAAAAGGGATGAGAATTAAGGCATTTACAATGGCAATTAGAATGATCTGCGTTTGCCCATCGTAAATCTTCAATACAGTGTTTTGAATAACAATCTTGTGGCCTAAATCAACAAAGGCGTTGAGAAATATCATTGTGGTGTATGCAAGGAAACCCTGTATTTTGAATAGTCTTCCCATATTTGTTGTCCTTTTATTATGTCGCTAAAGAGTAGCTAGTCTTGTAGGCAAGTCTAATTCAATAGTTACCTAATATGTAACTAATATATTGAAAGTACTGTTAATTACTACTATAAGTATTAATATATAATACTTTAAATATGAAACAGGTATTTTTACTATGGCTCAGACGACACCCCTCATTAATACCCTGAAAAGAACACTGAAGTTACATGGTAAGAATTACGCTGATGTTGCCAGAAAACTTAATTTAACAGAAGCGAGTGTTAAACGACTGTTTTCGCAGAAAAGCTTCTCATTGCAACGTCTCGATTCGGTCTGTCAGATGCTGGATTTGGAGATAACAGATCTAGTTAGACTCATGAGTGAAGAGACACGAAAAATTACTGTGCTTGGCGAACAGGAAGAAGAAGAGATAGCCAAAGACACGACCTTATTACTGGTAGCAGTTTGCGTATTGAATCATTGGCAGCTAAGTGAAATTACAGCTTTCTACAAACTTTCCGAAACAGAATGTATTCGTAAACTGGTCAAGTTGGATCGGCTCAGCATAATCGAGTTGTTGCCTGATAATCGATACAAGCTACTGATTGCGGCCAATTTCAGCTGGCGGGAGAATGGTCCTATCCAACGTTATTACCAGAGCAAAGTAGAGTCCGACTTTTTCGATTCACGCTTTGATAAAAAAAACGAACGTCTTATTGTGCTCAATGGCATGCTGAGTCACGAATCGTCCACAATATTACATCGAAAGCTGGAAAAATTATCTCAGGAATTCACTGAACTGAATCATGATGACACTGCGCTCGAACTCGAACATCGGCATGGTACAACGATGGTGTTGGCCGCACGGCAGTGGGAATATGGGCTATTCAAAGAATTACGACGGAAGAACGAGCCATAATGTTGCAAGATGGATTGATTAGTCCCCTTTTATTGACCTCTCATGTCACTGGAACTGAGGCTGAGAACTGGTAAACTCCGCGCCGATGATAAGTCTCGAAAAAATCAGCCTGCAAAGAAGCGGTAACTATCTATTAAATGACAGCAGCCTGACCATTCACTCGGGCCAACATATTGGTGTGACGGGTGCTAATGGCACGGGCAAGACCAGTCTATTCAAGCTTTTGCTCGGTGAACTAAGTGTTGACAGTGGCGACATGCATATTCCTGCAAAGTCCAGTATTGCGCATATGGCACAAGAAGTGGATTACAAAGATGTCATTGCAGTGGAATATGTTATTGATGGAGATCAAACGCTGCGAGGTGCTGAAAAAGCGCTGGCACTTGCCGAAGAGAATCAGGAATACGACAAAATTGCGCAGCATCATGAAACGTTACACAGCATTGATGGTTACAACGCGCATTATCGAGCAGAACAACTGCTACACGGGCTCGGGTTTAACCAGGAAGATTGCCAAAAATCAGTAAAGTCCTTCTCAGGTGGTTGGCGAATACGTCTAAACCTGGCACAGGTATTAATGAATCCCGGTGACATATTGTTACTGGACGAACCCACCAACCACCTGGATCTTGATGCGACTATATGGCTTGAGCAGTGGCTTAAACGTTTCCCTGGCACTTTGTTATTAATTTCACATGACAGGGATTTTCTTGATGCCGTGGTTCAGCACATTGTCCAAATCGAACATAAAAAACTAAATCTCTATCGTGGTAATTACAGTGCCTTTGAGCATCAGCGAGCAGAAAGCCTGGCACAGCAACAGGCGCTCTATG
>WLWI01004421.1_pt1 | contig 11904 bp, 3 predicted proteins | sample 6701501 | NCBI WGS metagenome assembly WLWI01 (sample SAMN12718690, study PRJNA515312) | sponge metagenome | isolation source: marine sponge | host: Mycale hentscheli | place: New Zealand: South Island, Marlborough, Capsize Point | collected 2014-11-01
AAGTCATAAATAATCTGAATTCAAAATTACAGAAATAATGATTTGGCTGACTCAAAGGATTTGTCTAAGCAAATTGATTTTTATTCAATATTGGAGTTCACATGAAACTGATCCTCCTAATGGGGCTTAAGCATGTAGGCTAATATTATCAGTCCAGCCATCTTCAGCTGCACCAGAAAGTGTACGTATTTTCTATACTTAGACAAACACTTTTTCTTCCTAACCAAAATCATACTTTGAAGACTATAGCATTCAGTTGTCAGTTATTCTACAATATAATTATCGTTGAAACTTTGGGGATGTTAGACATTGGCTACAAACCATGTAAAGCTGTGTAGATTATACCATGGAAGCAACCGTCACTACTAAAATGAATCTATGATGATTATTGTAGCTTTATACCAATGTAGAGTTTATTCAATGTCATTCATGAATATATAAAGAACATAATGTCATGTTTGTCCCAGTCTAAAAATTTCTATTTGCAAGTAAGAAATCAATTTTTCAATAATTACACTGTTACTCTATATTACCTATTAGTAATTGTTGACAAAACATGCCCACAACAACTTCACTTTTTTTTTCTTCCTAATTTATGATTTCAGTTTCTGGACTATAAAATGATGTCTGCCAGACTGTCTCCTAGCGAAGTAAACAATCAAATATGCCTTCCAAGCAACTGTATGTCACTCTATTTGCTGTCTTCACTCAGGTGCACTTAATTACTCCAGGTCTAGCATTATAATGGGTATCTATAATTGTCATTCCATCCTATATGTTCTATATTTACAGTGACTACTAATCCATGTGTTATTCTCAATACACAATCGGGTAATATTGGATGCTGCAATGTATTACAACATCCTTGCTTGACAACGGTAAGCATATAAAATTGTCCCGTGCTTTGATTAGCTTTGACAATGAATTTACTTCAAATATTTCATTTATTTGCTGTAATTAAGTAGTACAGTTTAATATCTTCTCAGATAGATCTTATAATTAGGCTTATTTTATTCTTAATTTTATTTTAGCATAATGGAAAGGATTGTAGCTGTGACCGTCGCTGCTATATAAATGAAGACTGCTGCCCTGGCATTACTGCTACTGGATGTTACCGTAAGTGTTCAATATAATTATTGAATAAGTAGCTAGTGCTTATGTCATGTATACTGACAATACCATACAGAGTGAATTTAAACGTGCTATTAACCTTTTGTTTGGATTCCCTAAATGATGTTCACCTTCATTGAACAAAGAACCATAGCAATTTATTGCGTGCTTATGTTTTAATGAGTAAAATAATACAATGACTTACTATACTATTATGTGAGTTGGAAAAAAGGTAATGCAAATATTAGTTATGTTAAAATGTCAACGGAAATGTAAAAAAAAATATTAAGGTGCTGTATTTTATAACTATACAAAATACTGTCATACATTACAAATATATGATGCATTGAGAAATCTCCACAATACCAGTATTTTTGCCTTCCATACTCCACTGTAATAAACACTACAATTAAATACTCATTAACTTGATAGCTGAAACTATTTAAAAAATCATTACAGTCAAAAAAATTTATATTTGCTGGCATCAGAGAGAATGGAGAAGCTTAAGCACATGCAACAGCACATCCAAATCATATGTAATTCTCAATGGTGTATTTGTACAGCTAACCATTATCCCTGCAAATCAAACTTCCAGAATTCAGACACATCCAATATCAAGTTGCCATTTGGCAATTGCACAGACTACCTAGCTAGTTGTAACTAATTAATAAATTCTAGTGACATAACTTTTATTATTTGGGCATCTCAATCTGTTGGTCAAAATAATTATTCTGTATTACGCAATTTAAACTGTCTTTGTAGTATACAGTTTATATAAGTGACATCACTGTTTAGAGGGTGACATCACTTTCATCATACATGGCAGTACTAACCTACTATGGCATAAATATTTATAATATTGATTGACTATCGTTTTTATTTTATTTAAGTGACACAGATCATGAGGATAATCTCTGATTTTCTAATAGTATGTAATGAAATTTAATATGCATGTTTTGTGGAATCATAAAAGTGGTTATGTGATGTGGGCCAGCCCATATGAAGTAAGGAAGAACATGAAGTACAAAGAACAATTGTGTGCATCAGACCTTTGTGTGTTTATATGAGTTGTTGTTGAAGTCACAAGTTGTATGTCGTTATGCGTTTTGTGGGGTGGAGTTTTGTTTCATTCAGTTCTCGTATATTCTTACTTGTTGTTGGTAAAGCAATTTAACCAACCCTTTGACTCTACCTCTGGGAGGGTGTGGCAACTCGTCGAGGGCTAGCTAACGACCTAGAACTCTGGTGGCAGCAACTACTTGCTGTCATCAGGTGCGCGCAGGTCACAGACAGTGCAAACTTTCCCAAGCCAGCCCACATGTATGTATGTGTGAATGTATGTATGTATGTATGCATGTATGTGTATGAACTAACCTAATGTCTGTGTTGTCCTTTACCAGCCTACCTGTCAGCTTGTTCCTCTCACTTTCTGTTATTTACTAACATCCACAATTACTAACAAAATTATTTTTTTTTCAGCTCGAAATTGTGCTGAAGCAGGCATTCCTCTAAACTGCAATGGAAACAACTGTGAAATCCATACATCATCAAATATTTCCTGCTCCTGTCGTTGTGATTGTTGTGGCCAAAGTGGGAATTTTCATGAATGCTGCCCTGACATGGAGAAAGAGTGTGCTCGCAGTAAGTAAATACAGCACATTCTACTGAGTATACATCATATAATTATTCCCAAATTTGTGATGTGCATTCTTCAAAGACAGCTTCATGATACTTACTCAGAATGTTACTCATTAGACATATTCTCTCTCTTTCAAGGGCTTTGCTCTGCAACTGATTTATGACTACCAATACACTTGTACATTAAGCAAGTTGTCCTAGGTTAGATCACCAGAGACAACAAAACATTTCTTAATTTAGCCTGTGACAGAGAGAGAAAAGTAAAATAAATGCTGATAAAGATATAGTGAAAAAATGTTACCGTTACCAAGATTTAGATTTTTGCAACACCAAATGGTATTTGTGAACTTCTACTTGTGCACTTAATTAATCCAGGTCTAGCATTATAATGGGTATATATAATTGTCTTTCCATCCTATATGTTCTATATTTACAGTGACTACTAATCCATGTGTTATTCTCAATACACAATTGGGTAATATTGGATGCTGCAATGAATTACAACATAATTGCTTGACAACGGTAGGCACAGAAAATTGTCCCGCGCTTTGATTAGTTTTGACAATGAATTTAATTCAAATATTTTATTTATTTGCTGCAATTAAGTAGTACGGTCAAACATCTTCTCAGATAGATCTTATAATTAGGCTTATTCTATTCTTAATTTATTATAGCATAATGGAAATAATTGTAGCTGTGATCGTCACTGCTATATAAATGAAGACTGCTGCCCTGGCATTACTGCTACTGGATGTTACCGTAAGTGTTCAGCATATTCAATAAGTAGCTAGTGCTTATGTCATGTATACTGACAATACCATACAGAGTGAATTTAAACATGCTATTAATGTTCTGTTTGGATTCCCTCACTGATGTTCACCTTCACTGAATGAAGAACCATAGAAATGTATTGCGTACTTATATTTTAATAGTAAAATAACATAATGACTTACTGTAAGTTGGAAAAAAGGTTATGCAATTATTAGTTATGTTAAAATGTCAACAGAAATGTAAAATAAATAAGGTGCTGTATTTTATATGACAACTAGCAATGTAGCTATTTTCAATTTTTCAGTTATTACGTGATTACATTTAACTATACAAAATACTGTCATACATTACAAATACATGATGCATTGAAAAATCTCCACAATACCAGTATTTTTGCCTTCCATACTCCACTGTAATAAACACTACAATTAAATACTCCTTAACTTGATAGCTGAAACTATATAAAAAAAACATTTCAGTCAAAAAAATTTATATTTGCTTGCATCAGAGAGAATGGAGAAGCTTAAGCACATGCAACAGCACATCCAAATCATATGTAATTCTCAATGGTGTATTTGTACAGCTAACCATTATTCCTGCAAAAATCAAACTTCCAGAATTCAGACACAGCCAATATCATGGTGCAATTTGGCAATAGCATAGACTACTTAGCTAGTTGTAACTAATTAATAAATTCGAGTGACATAACTTTTATTATTTGAGCATCTCAATCTGTTGGTCAAAATAATTATTCTGTATTACACAATTTAAACTGTCTTTGTAATATAAAGTATATATATAAGTGACATCACTGTTTAGAGGGTGACATCACTTTCATCATACATGGCAGTACTAACCTACTATGGCATAAATATTTATACTATTGATTGACTGTCGTTTTTATTTTATTTAAGTGACACAGATCATGAGGATAATCTCTGATTTTGTAATGAAATTTAATATGCATGTATTATGGAATCATAAGAGTGGTTATGTAATGTGGGCCAGCCCATATGAAGTAAAGAAAAACATGAAGTACAAAGAACAATTGTGTGCATCAGAGACCTTTGTGTGTTTATATGAGTTGTTGTTGAAGTCACGAGTTGTATGTCGTTATGCGTTTTGTGGCATTAGTAGGTGGAGTTTTGTTTCATTTTTATATAATATAAGTCCACGTGGGAAAATTCAGTTCAGCTCGTGTATTCTTACTTGTCGTTGGTAAAGCAATTTAACCAACCCTTTGACTCTACCTCTGGGAGGGAACGGCAACTCTCCAAGGTCTAGCTAATGACCTAGAACTCTGGTGGCAGCAACTACTTGCTGTCATCAGGTGCGCTCAGGTCACAGACAGTGCAAACTTTCCCAAGCCAGCCCACATGTATGTATGCATGTATGTGTATGAATTAACCTAAAGTCTGTGTTGTCCTTTACAAGCCTACCTGTCAGCTTGTTCCTCTCACTTTCTATTATTTACTAACATCCACAAGTACAAATTAAAATGTCTTTTTTCAGCTCGAAATTGTGCTGAAGCAGGCATTCCTCTAAACTGCAATGGATACAACTGTGAAGTCCATACATCATCAAATATTGCCTGCTCCTGTCGTAGTGATTGTTGTGGCCATAGTGGGAATTTTCGTGAATGCTGCCCTGACATGGAGAATGAGTGTGCTCACAGTAAGTAAATACAGCACATTCTACTGAGTATACATCATATAATTATTCCCAAATTTGTGATGTGCATTCTTCAAAGACAGCTTCATGATACTTACTCAGAATGTTACTCATTAGACATATTCTCTCTCTTTCAAGGGCTTTGCTCTGCAACTGATTTATGACTACCAATACACTTGTGCATTAAGCAAGTTCTCCTAGGTTAGATCACCAGAGACAACAAAACATTTCTTAATTTAGCCTGTGACAGAGAGAGAAAAGTAAAATAAATGCTGATAAAGATATAGTGAAAAAATGTTACCGTTATCAAGATTTAGATTTTTGCAACACCTAATGGTCTTTGTGAACTTCTACTTGTGCACTTAATTAATCCAGGTCTAGCATTATAATGGGTATATATAATTGTCATTCCATCCTATAATTATGTTCTATATTTACAGTGACTACTAATCCATGTGTTATTCTCAATACACTATTGGGTAATATTGGATGCTGCAATGAATTACAACATAATTGCTTGACAATGGTAAGCACAGAAAATTGTCCCGCGCTTTGATTAGTTTTGACAATGAATTTACTTCAAATATGACATTTATAAGCTGCAATTAAGTAGTACAGTTAAATATTTTCTCAGATAGATCTTATAATTAGGCTTATTTTATTCTAGCATAATGGAAATAATTGTAGCTGTGATCGTCACTGCTATATAAATGAAGACTGCTGCCCTGGCATTACTGCTACTGGATGTAACCGTAAGTGTTCAGCATATTCAATAAATAGCTAGTGCTTATGTCATGTATACTGACAATACCATACAGAGTGAATTTAAACATGCTACTAATCTCTGTTTGGATTCCCTCACTGATGTTCACCTTCACTGAACAAAGAACCCAGATAGCAATTTATTGCGTACTTATGTTTGAATGAGTAAAATAATATAATAACTTACTATACTGTTATGTAAGATAGAAAAAAGGTCATGCAAATATTATTTATGTTAAAATGTCAATAGAAATGTAAAATAAAATATTAAGGTGCTGTATTTTATATGACAACTAGCAATGTAGCTATTTTCAATTTTTCAGTTATTACGTGATTACATTTAACTATACAAAATACTGTCATACATTACAAATATATGATGCATTGAGAAACCTCCACAATACCAGTATTTTTGCCTTCCATACTCCACTGTAATAAACACTACAATTAAATACCCCTTAACTTGATAGCTGAAACTATTCTTAAAAATCATTTCAGTCAAAAAAAAATTATATTAAATTTATATTTGCTTGCACAGAGAGAATGGAGAAGCTTAATGCAACAGCAAATCCAAATCATATGTAATTCTCAATGGTGTATTTGTACAGCTAACCATTATCCCTGCAAATCAAACTTCCAGAATTCAGACACAGCCAATATCAAACCTTTTGTTTGGATTCCCTAAATGATGTTCACCTTCATTGAACAAAGAACCATAGCAATTTATTGCGTGCTTATGTTTTAATGAGTAAAATAATATAATGACTTACTATACTATTATGTGAGTTGGAAAAAAGGTCATGCAAATATTATTTATGTTAAAATGTCAATAGAAATGTAAAATAAAATATTAAGGTGCTGTATTTTATATGACAACTAGCGATGTAGCTATTTTCAATTTTTCATTTATTACGTGATTCCATTTAACTACACAAAATACTGTCATACATTACAAATATATGATGCATTGAGAAACCTCCACAATACCAGTATTTTTGCCTTCCATACTCCACTGTAATAAACACTACAATTAAATACCCCTTAACTTGATAGCTGAAACTATTCTTAAAAATCATTTCAGTCAAAAAAAAATTATATTAAATTTATATTTGCTTGCACAGAGAGAATGGAGAAGCTTAATGCAACAGCAAATCAAAATCATATGTAATTCTCAATGGTGTATTTGTACAGCTAACCATTATCCCTGCAAATCAAACTTCCAGAATTCAGACACAGCCAATATCATGTTGCCATTTTGGAATAGCACAGACTACCTAGCTAGTTGTAACTAATTAATAAATTTGAGTGACATAACTTTTATTATTTGAGCATCTCAATCTGTTGGTCAAAATAATTATTCTGTATTACACAATTTAAACTGTCTTTGTAGTATAAAGTATATATAAGTGACATCACTGTTTAGAGGGTGACATCACTTTCATCATAAATGATAGTACTAACCTACTATCGCATAAATATTTATACTATTGATTGACTATCTTTTGTATTTTATTTAAGTGACATTGTGTTAGATTGTAGCTACCTACCCCAAGTGTGATCCCTTCAAGAGATAGAAGTTAAGTTTAAACCATAATATTTCGGCTTGTTGGGCCTTGTGAATGAATAAAACTCAGAAGAGATGAATTATATATACCCAGAGCTTGTTTGTGAGGAGTAGTAAAGGCAGAAGTAATTAGGACTTTGAGGAGGTCATCATCACCAGAAATTTTCGCACATGGACTCAAGGGCCTCCTAGAGTGGTTTACCAAGAGTGGCTATCCTGAGAAACTCCTGAAATAACTACTGGCAGAAGTCAAATTTGAGGATAGAGATGAAAGACTCCACACTGTGAACAGAAAGAACCTCCCACCCTGCACAACAGTACTCTCAATGAGAGCCCACCCGTTCATCACGAACGGACAGATCTACGACGCCCTATTTGATGAGAACTTACCTTTTATTCCACTGGTATCGAGAATAAGACCCCCAACCACAGGAGATCTATTGGTGCAAGCAAATACTCCTTCACTAGAAGCAAGCCACGGCTACCACCTGAGGAGCAGACCACCCAAAGAGTGAAAAACTATGTATCACATTATCCTAACATGACCATGGAGTGTCTTAATTCGTCTTTAATTGTTATGTCACAGCAGGCACCCTGGTCCTTATACTAGGGTGTGTTTTCTGAGCGCCTTCCTCATCCTCGTCAGGCGCTCAGAAAACCTGCCATCATGTGTGTATCCTGTTCATTTAGCCATCATGTGTGTATCCTGTTCATTTAGCCTTCTCGAACTCCATCCCCCCCCCCCCATCTTATCTTTAATTCTCTTTTTTCTAATTCTTTTTCTTTATCTTTCTCTGACATATAGGCGTGAGCATTGTCATTCCAGCGGAGCTATACACAGGTCAATCAACACCAATTCATTACACATACACAAACAAGTTCTGTTCACAGGTCAACACCAATTAATATTAATCATCACACACACAAAAAAGCTCTGGGTATATATAATTCACCTCTTCTGAGTTTTATTCATTCACAAGGCCCAACAAGCCGAAATATTATGGTTTAAACTTAACTTCTATCTCTTGAAGGGATCACACTTGGGGTAGCCTAGTAGCAGTAGCTACAATCTAACACAGAATTCAGACACAGCCAATATTATGTTGCCATTTTGCAATAGCACAGACTACCTAGCTAGTTGTAACTAATTAATAAATTTGAGTGACATAACTTTTATTATTTGAGCATCTCAATCTGTTGGTCAAAATAATTATTCTGTATTACACAATTTAAACTGTCTTTGTAGTATAAAGTATATATAAGTGACATCACTGTTTAGAGGGTGACATCACTTTCATCATACATGGCAGTGCTAACCTACTATCGCATAAATATTTATACTATTGATTGACTATCTTTTGTATTTTATTTAAGTGACACAGATCATGATATTCTTCAGGTCCTCCTCCTCATCGTCCTACTGATCTCACCATATCTAACTTTAGAAATGGCCAACTTCAAGTAGTTTGGAATGTCTCTTCCACACTCCCTGTAGAGTCCACATTTTCAATGACAGTTGTCAAGAATAACTCACATTCTAGACAACAAAGTATTGTCACTTATTCAGGTCTGAGGAATACTACAGCTCTAATAAATGTGTCTCACTCCTTCTGTGATGTGTTCTACTTGTGGATGATGGCAACTAACAATGCTGGAGAGAGCGACAGAAGCCAAGTAACCATGTGGATACCCCCTTATCTGCCATCTTTCTTACCTTTGTCTCTAACACATACACTCTCTAAGACTGCCAATAGAGTGTATATATCAGTGGCTATCCAGGTATGTTAATTGACCAACTACTTCTACTGCATTCATATTATTTGATTGTTTCTGAGTAGGTTCCTGAAGTCTGCCCTGAGTACAGTGAGGCTGTATTTGATGTAGTACTGGAAAATACAACTGGTACAGATAGAGTATGGAGACAAAATGCATTGCAAGAGACTCGAGAGCAGTTAGCTGAAGACCAGGTCTATTTGTTGTATGTTGAGTCTAATGGAGAACAACTAACAACACCGCAGAGAGTTGGTGAGTGTTCCCAAACAATTATCCATGATTTCCATGATTAATGCGGGAAGTTTATATAATTAATAAATTTGAGTGACATAACTTATATTATTTGAGCATCTCAATCTGTTGGTCAAAATAATTATTCTGTATTACGCAATTTAAACTGTCTTTGTAGTAAGTGACATCACTGTTTTGAGGGTGACATCAATTTCATCATACATGGCAGTACTAACCTACTATGGCATAAACATTTATGCTATTGATTGACTATCTTTTTTATTTTATTTAAGTGACACAGATCATGATATTCTTCAGGTCCTCCTCCTCCTCCCACTGATCTCACCATATCTAACTTTAGAAATGGCCAACTTCAAGTAGTTTGGAATGTCTCTTCCACACTCCCTGTAGAGTCCACATTTTCAATGACAGTTGTCAAGAATAACTCACACTGTAGACAACAAAGTATTGTCACTTATTCAGGTCTGAGGAATACTACAGCTCTAATAAATGTGTCTCACTCCTTCTGTGATGTGTTCTACTTGTGGGTGATGGCAACTAACAATGCTGGAGAGAGCGACAGGAGCCAAGTAACCATGTGGATACCTCCTTATCTGCCATCTTTCTCACCTTTGTCTCTAACACATACACTCTCTAAGACTGCTAATAGAGTGTATGTATCAGTGGCTATCCAGGTATGTTAATTGACCAACTACTTATACTGCATTTGTATTATTTGATTGTTTCTGAGTAGGTTCCTGAAGTCTGCCCTGAGTACAGTGAGGCTGTATTTGATGTAGTACTGGAAAATACAACTGGTACAGATAGAGTATGGAGACAAAATGCATTGCAAGAGACTCGAGAGCAGCTAGCTGAAGACAGGGTCTATTTATTGTATGTTGAGTCTAATGGAGAACAACTAACACCACCGCAGAGAGTTGGTAAGTGTTCCCAAACAATTAACCATGATTTCCCTCTCCTGTTCTCTTTTTTTTTTTTCTTCCTCAGACATCCTGGCCCTTTTATTCTTATTCCTCTTTTCAACTCATGGATGCCCTTCTCCTCCAATGTCTACCTCTCCTGCTCCCCCTCTGTCCTATGTATTTTCTTTCATTTTTTCATTGAAGTAAGTTACATCAGTCAGCATTTTCTGATTTGTCTCTAATTTTATTGACCTTTGCATCTACTGCTTCTCTGATTCTCTTATACACCCATCATATGGTTATGTGTAAACTCTTTCCCACTAAACAACCCAGTGTTCAGTTTTCATAGGATACTTTAGGTTAATAAGGCACTTCAAGCCAAACTAAGCCGTTAGGTCCTGACGGGTGACTGGTTAGTGTGCGTACTGCCTCATTTCTACCATTTTTTCTCTCAAACACTTTTCCCATTCAGGTAATGACAATGCTTTGCCAACTCGGACAATCTCACGAATTATTCATGAATACACACACAGTATTTCGGTCAACATCGTTACTGATTCTGAAAGTGTACTATTATATATACGTGGAGGAAGCGCTAATTTGTGTTGTTGTTCATGCTGATCATTTTACTCTTTCAGTGAGCTCAATGAAAATGAATATTCCGAATCCTTTTCATATTAGGGTATCAAAAGTGTGTTGGCTGTGTCAGGTCTTGTGCCTCAGAGTTGATATTACTTATACTAATGGATATTATTCATTGTGAGATAATTATTACATAAAAAGACAAAACAAGCAACAACAATAAAACTAGTCAGTGAATTAGTAATGTCTGAAACTTCCAAATATTTTAACTAGTTTTTTGGGGATCAACAGTACAGAACTGGAATGAAAATTAAATTTAACACATTATGCCTTTAATATTGAGATGACATGTGTTCATTCGATCATCATTGCCAAATAATCCTTTTTTATCTTTTTTACGTAAATATGCATATTGTTTTCTGTGATAGTTTTAAAATGTGTTTTAAAAATCAAGCTTGAAAGAAATAACAAGCGATAGCTACAACAGAAAATCATAGCTATAGAATGAAATATATTTAGAGTAATAGTTGTACTGAAACAATATTCTGTTTAGTCCTATATTATACATTGAATATTTGAAGTTTGCACAATCAGAGTATAATCACAATTGTAAGATTAAGCATAATATCATGTGTTACTACTCAGAAATGCTGATATTGCAAGTTTACTCTTATCTATCTATTCAGTGACCAGTGAAGTCCAAGGTGTTGAAGTATGTACAGATGAGGAATCCTTTTTTATCTGCTGTATATTTTTCACCAGCTCTTCAGTAAGTGGGTGCAACTATGTGCTGGAAGGAGTTTCTAACATCTCAAACCACATAGCCAGAAGAAACTCTCAAGGAAGTCGAGTAGAAGTCAATGATGTCTCTAGTTATAG
>WLWI01004422.1_pt1 | contig 11904 bp, 9 predicted proteins | sample 6701501 | NCBI WGS metagenome assembly WLWI01 (sample SAMN12718690, study PRJNA515312) | sponge metagenome | isolation source: marine sponge | host: Mycale hentscheli | place: New Zealand: South Island, Marlborough, Capsize Point | collected 2014-11-01
CACAAAAATATACTTTTTGGTATCAAACTAGCAAGTACCCCACCACATAGTGGCGCTTGATGTATTGCAAAGTAAGAATGCAGTAGCACAAGCTATTTTGCTCAGTTATCATTCTCTACCATTGGTAGTGGTTATATAATTCCCTCTCCTGCTCTATTTTTTCTGAACTATCTGAGCTATTCTTGTACCCTACCTCTCCTATCTTCAGCTCTTCTTCTTGAGTCATGGGTTTTCGTTTGTCTATCTCTCTTGTATTTCGGTCCTACTTTGAGAAACTTCTGTCTTCTATTTCGCAATTTAGCCTTTCTTTTGAAAACTAACCACCATCTTTACTCGTCAATTCCACCCGCTTTTTAGATATAATTAATCGCTTTCCTTTTCGCCTTCTCTTCCCTTCCATTTTAATCCTACACCGCCTTAATTTGCCGATTCCATCTGTCTTTACCTTCTCTTCCGTACTTTCACCTTGCTTTTTGAAAACTACACTGCCTTCCATCATCGCACCCGCTTTTTAGAAATAACCAGTACGTTTTACCGAATGTAATGATACTTACCTACAACAAAGTTCTGATACTTTACCTACGACAAAGCGTCGATGCTTTACCTACGATAAAGTGCAGCTGCTTTACCAAACAGTACCAAACTCATTAATTATTCATGAGTACGCACACCATCGGTCGTCATCGGCCATGGTTATCATCGTTTGCTGATACACAAGCGTATTATTATATAGATTATGTAGTTAGGTAAGTAATCTTGGCAATAATGAATCATGGTTGTTTCCGCTGCTCCTTTGAGTGAGACAATTTACTGAAGCCATTTAAACTCGAGTAAGTGTTGTATATGTTACTTTGCCAGTGAGTCCAATTCTGACTCTCAGACACATTCAATTAATTGAAATACATGTATTGAATAACTTACTTGACACTGAAGAAACATCAGTACTGGGCAAAGGTGTTAAAGGAGTGGAACTTTCTATAGCACACAAACAGGCTATTAATAACCTTATATCAAAGCATACATCACTATTTACCTTCTCTAAACCAAAACATCCCACATTTTGGAGGTTCTATTCTTTTGCTATGAGCACAGCAGCGCATAAACCACACTTGCTTTCTCAGAAGCTGAACTTCATGAAGTTGAAAGCAATTCTCGAGAGGGCATTTGAGATTAAAAGAAGGTATGATTTTGGTACTGTCATAGTGCAGCTTTTTGAGAGATAGTTGTAAACAATTATTCAGAATTAACCGAATGTTACAGCACACTTCGTTGGGTGTGGTTCCCCTGGGAATATACTTCACTGTAGAACTAGTTGAAGGAGGATAGTTCTCTAGAGAAACACTGATTTCAAGATGAGAGAGATGACTTCTGATGCAAATTTGGTCCACATCTTCTGAAGAATTCACTCGCAACGACACTTGGTCTTGGTAAATTTCATCTTCTAACAAGTCAAATGTTAGATTCTGATCTCCTTCAGGATTCAATAAGTACGAAATGACCATACCAAATAAACCTTTAGGACAATGACCAAGTTGGAAAGTGACAGCAAGAGGAGCAATAAGGGTATTGATAGCATCTGGTGAAGACTTTTTGACATGATTCAGAACAGAAGGAATGAAATATTTGAGTACTCCCTTCTTGTCCATGTAAGAAACAGCTACTCGAAGATGAAGGAGAAACAAGAGAAACTGATCTGATGTAATTTTGTCTTTCTTGCTTAAAAGCTCTTTAAAAACTGAAGATTCTAAAATTCCTCTCTTGCAGAAACTGTCGTGCTGACTCTTTGATATAGACCCTGATGACGAGAAAGTTTCCAGTATAAGTTCAGTGACTTTGTTAAAGAGAACTTGAGGCTCTTTAATGATGACATCTGATATACCTTCAACATTGTAGTGCTGTATAATACCTACTCTGAAATGAAGGAAATGAAGAAGTGACCCAATCTCTTTCTCGTCAATATAAAACTTTTCTGCCAGTTTCTTGCATTCATCCATCGACAAGACCGTCTCGTGAATACTGTTTAGTTCCAAACAGAAAAGAAGATAGCTCACTGGATACTCAATCAAAAACTCATCCCTGTCTAGAATGAATTTGTTAATATCACAGCGTAAGCTCTGAAACTGCTGGTCATTACTGCTGGTATTGTCTACCTCATACATGACTTTATTCAAAATGCCATTACAATAACGAACAAAGTGGAAGAATTTCCTCTCACAAATCATTTCGTGAAGCATTTTATTAATGCTTTTGAGAATTGATTCAGCTTCTGAACCAATCCTATCAATATGTGTACCTACAATAAAGACCATGGGCTCCTGGCACACTGAGGTGACCTTTCCAAGAGCATCCTCTTCAGTTGTCTGTATGGCAGAAACACTGGTAAGGAATTGAATGAGTGCATCCATTGTAGAAATAGAGGATTGATACTGGTTGATGATTTCTCCATTGGCTGATCTGTACTGAATGATATTCTTTGTATGAATGTCAATGTCTGTTCTCACAACAAAGATAAAAATAGAAGGACCAAAAATTAGAAGAGAAAGACTCTCTTGAAACTCAACCTGTCCTCCAGTATCTCTGATGTAAAGAGAATGTCTTGTTTGCAAATCTACAATACTCTTTATTTTGTGCTTATTCAGCACTTCCCTCACGTGAAATGGAATTCCAGACACTAGGTTTGTTAGCTGAGATGAATTAGTTTCATCTTGCTGTAGCTTCTGCTTTTTCCGGGCATTTCCTGGAATAAACTCATCGTAACTGTCTAGTTGAGATACAATAGAGTCATCAAAGTCAGTGACCTTCCATGTGCTGTCTTCACAGGTGTAAGCTGAAGTATGTGTGGAGGAGGGGCCAATTTGAACTATCACTATTTTCTCACACATGCCAGTAGAGGAATAGTACATACGAAGTGGCTTGTTCAGCAGGCGATCTAACAACGACGTCTTTCCAGATCCAGGCAGTCCTTGCAGTAGAATATTTGCTATTCTTCTTCTGAGGCTTTCATTATTAAATATTGCTGATGTTACCTCATCAGTGAATTTGTGCCTCTCAGGAATCACTTCACCTAATAATCAAACATTAGCAAAATAAAGTATAATATTTACAATTTCAATCAACTTTAATTATCTACCTACAATACATGTAAGTATTGATCCATATATGATATATAGCAATTATAATTACGCAAGATTTTGTGCTGAACATGAAACTCCTTTTTTTTTTTATTTCGTCAGCTTTGTCAATGGAAGAGTACAATATAGCTATCATTAATAGTGTTGTTTTAATTAATTAAAACTAAACCCCTTAGTTTTGGGGTATTGTACTTTGGTAAAAAAAATCTAAAACTAAGCTGTAGACAGGCATGGGTTTAAGCACTTAGTGATTTTGCTTATAAGTACTTTAAGCATACTTTTTGAAGTGCTTGATGGTGCTTTCAAGCACTTTTGTAAGTAAATCACTTGTGCTTGGGCTTGTATTTACGCCCATTAATTCCAAGTGCTTGACAAGCTCTTTATAAGCACTTTCAATGAACGTGATAACACAAATGTAACTAACACATTTGCACTGATACATGGATGCTGAATGATACGACATTTAAAAGAGTAATGTTTATCAGATGCAACAAAAAATAGCTTTAATTTATTCTAAAACTCTTGAAGTCTTTCAAGTTAAAAATGATGTTGCTGTGCTTCGTTATAAAGTGCACAATGTGCTGGATACATATTGTCCTCGAAAACTTAAAAAGTGCTTGGCTGGGTGCTTAAGCAATTTTTAAACAAAGTACTTTAAAAAGTGCTTAATCCTTAAGCACGTTTTAAAGTGCTTGTACTTAAGCTTTAAGCACTACAGGAAGTGCTTGAACCCATCCCTGGCTGTAGAAATCACGAAATAACTAAAACTTATACAATCTGCTGACGCTAGGAACAATATCCATAACTATTTATCTATATTACTAGCATATACTTATGCTAGTGATATAGAGTTTTTAAAAAAAGTTATGGATATTTATAATCTCTACACCAAAATAATACTGATCTTTGTCTATAGACATGGGCATAGGTGTGGCTAGCATAAATAGCTGTATATATTTATATGCAATCTCATTTTCACTATCTTCCTCCAGAGTATTGATTTTCTATCTCAGCCTGTCAATGGATATACTTTCATGTGCACACTTATAAATATTCAGCTGTAATCTCAGACTCAATGAATTCTCGTGCAATTCTCCATAATTTTTATGTCACCTTCTTCACGGATGGCTTCACAACCTACTTTTAGTCTTTCCTCGCAAATTGTCAGATAAGTTTATGAATGGAGACAATTTCTACTTCCAAAATACAGACTCTGTATATCTCTCAAAACCTTCAATGACTGTTTATGCTTGTTATTTGTTCTTTTCTTATTTGTTTTTTGCTCTTTCCCCCCCCCCCCCCCCTCCCTTCCTAATAATAAATTACTTCACTAAACTATTGAGAACAAAAAAAAAAATTCTTTTATCCAGCTACTGAGTTTCATTTGTAGAAATTAATTTCTACATGACATATGCAAATACTCTGCAAGCTGTTTCTTAGCCTTATCTCACTGCTTCCTGCTCTCAAACTATAGGAGCTTTTGAAACACATGGCTCATCTATTCTTCTTCTTTTTTTGAGCAGTCTAATTTTTATCATCTTTAGCTTCCTCATAAGGGGCCGGGAGGGAATTACATCATATTTCTATGAGAATATCAGTCTCAGTTTGATAACTAAACTCTATCATCTAACTAAAATTGAATTTTCTTTCAGCAACTGTTATGTTTACTGGCAACAACCTATGGGAGAGAGCGGGAAAAAAATGATGATGACAGAATAGCGATTAAACAGGCCAGCATGCAATAGCACAAAAGCCGGAGGATTGGGGGAGGGGAGGTGCTGGCAGATGCTGTTTAAGATAAGGGGATGAGCCTAAACACCGCCCACCCCCTTCCTCTCTCCTTCCAAAAAATGAAAATAGAATCTAGAAATGGTAAGAATAAAATTTCTGTATAGCACACTCTAACCTGACTTGTGGCTGTCTGAGGTCCTCCACGTTTCATATGCTATCTCTACCTTTGTAGCAGGTATATCAGCTTCTCCAACACTGCTAGTGGTCACAACATTCAGAGGAAGCGGACTAGAGCTTGACACAGAAAGAGAATGTCCCAGATCTTCCCTCAAGGCAGTTTGAATACCCTCTAAGGTAGCCACTTGTTCCCTCATGGTAGCCACTTGTTCCCTCATGGTAGCCACTTGTTCCCTCATGGTAGCCTCTTTTTCCATTATGGTAGCCTCGTTTTCCACCAAGGTAGCCACTTGTTCACTAATGGTAGCCTCTTGTTCCCTCATGGTAGCCTCTTGTTCCCTCATGGTAGCCTCTTTTTCCATTATGGTAGCCTCGTTTTCCACCAAGGTAGCCACTTGTTCACTAATGGTAGCCTCTTGTTCCCTCATGGTAGCCTCTTTTTCCATTATGGTAGCCTCGTTTTCCATCATGGTAGCCTCTTTTTCCTTAAGTATCCTGTTGAGGGCAGCAATTAGTTTCCACTTGGCGTCTTCCCCCTCAGCAGCTAGTCCCAGATCTAACCCCATGGCAGTTAGATTACCCTCTAAGACAGCCTTTAGTGTCCTCACTGCAGCCTCTTGCACCCTTAGTTCCCTGTTGAGGGCAGCTAGTTCCCTTTCAGCAGCTAGTTTCCCCTTGGTGGCTTCCCCCTCAGCAGCTAGTTCCCTTAGGGCAGCTAGTTTTCCCCTGGCAGCATCTAGGTTCTCCAAGTCTGCTGCTATGTACATAAAGGAAACCTCAGGGTTATTTAAGGCAACCCTTAAATTCTTTTCTTCCCTCAAGGCAGTCTCAAGATCATCAGCAATGCTGTGAAGCTCAGCTATTTTCAAACATGTCACTAGTAAGTGGAAACAAGAGCTGTTTTTTTCTATTTTAGTGAGCACACTGTGCAACATGAGCACAACCCTATTGTATATGGGCTGCGAGTTGTCTATGGCATTGTGGCACTCCATCTTGGTGATGAGCTCTCTGCTGAATAATTCATTGGCAAAGCTGGCTAATACATGCTGACACTGCTTCACCAGAGGACTAAAGTGGTCCTTCACAATCTTGTACTCAGAAGTGTTTTCACCTCTTGACCCACTGACTGGTGAGCTTAAGGAAGCCTTTGGTGCTAACCTAGACCCACCATTAAAAGTGAAATCTTCACTCAAAGCAGTCCCTAGATCATCAGCGATGCTATTTAGTCCAGCTACTCTCAAACACTCCACCAGTAAGTGGAAACTAGAGCTGTTTAATTCAATTTTGGTGAGCACCATATTCATCATGTTTACAGCCGTGCCGTATGTGGACTGGACCATTTGTATAATAGCGTTGTACTCCATCTTGCTAATAACATCTTTCTTGAACAATTCATTGGCCAAGTTGGGTAGCACATGCTGACACTGCTTCACTAGAGGACCAAAGTGGCCCCTCACAGCCTGGTACTCAGCAGTGTCTTTGCCTGACCTACTGGCTGCTGAGCTGATGGAGGCCATTGGTCTTAACCTAGCAACTACAATACACTCTGAAATACTACTTCTTTTTGTTTCAACAGTCAACAACGCAGCAGCAGTTCAAACTCAAGTGATGAGCAGTAACAAACACTGTGGATTCACCTTTTTACCCAACAGTTCCGCCCAATTCCTGAAAGATGTTATGTAATCAGTGACGGCATATCCGGCCAGTTTGCGTAATTTTGCGGAATGTTTTGTTTTTGTTTTTTTAGACCATCGACGCCTTACCCTGCGGTGCCAAACCGTGCAGTTCAGAGCTCCTCTTTGAAAGCTAGAACTTACGCTGCTTTTAATTAGTGAATAATATACTGTCAAAATGCGCTTAAATCTATAGCCTATGATTAACACCATCTATATATCGGCCAATTTGCTACTTCAGCGGTACTAGATGGCCGAGCAAGTTGGACGTGATCTTTGGTTGTTAAAAATTGTTCATCTTTTAATGGACTTATCACAGTCTATATTTTTGCAAGTAAGTGTGGGACACCTAACTTCAATACTAATTATTAAAATTGATGACAAATACTTTAGTGACTTATCTGGTACAAAACTGAAATCCCCGAAAGAAATAGCTATAGCTATATAGTGTTGGCTTAGAATTCAATTGAAAAATCTTTTAGTTCATCAAGTATATCTGGTATAATTTCTGTTTCAATGTTGTCATCACTCTCACTGGTGGATTCTGACTCTTCAGAGGAATCGGGCTCTTCTAAGGAGTAATAGTTATGTTCAGGCATTTCAGGCACTGGCATCCAGGTCCACATTTCTTTCCCCTCCAAAGCATCCACATCTGGGTAAGAAAAATCACTGGTCTCTTGAACATTCTGTTGTACTGTGGAACATTCCCAGTCAAACTCTTACATTAATTTATCATTTGTTTTCCAGCCACTAGTTTTAGGTGAAGGGAGTGGCTCACAGAGATCCACCTCAGATGAATTGGCCCACATCTGGGCTACCCAACAGTAATGTAACCATTGACGCCACAATGCAGTAAGTGAAGATATTCTATTTCTGTAATCCTCTCATACTTACTATCCATTTGTACCAGTCCTGGTGTGGATGAGCGGACTTCCTGTAGGAATTGAACAGCTGTTGGGGTTTTTTTACATCCTACCGAGTGGCCATAGCATGCATTTTGAAATAAAGTATACCTAGCTACCAGTCTTTGGAAAAGATAAAAAGCCATGATAGTCACACGCAGAGCAGATAAACAGCATCTGAAAGATCGCAACTAATTCACTCTTTGGCAATGATGATGTCACATCTGGATCCACTTCTAGAGCTTGCTAGCTTATTTAGATGAAGACAAACGTTTAGTACAGACTTCAGCACATTCTGTTGGATTATTATTCCTTTAACAGGAAGTTTGGGTAAGATAGAAAGACCTATGTTATAAATGTCAGTACCTGGTGAGTAAAATCAAAGATCACACAATTGATCATTTTGTGTTTGTTGGTCATTTTGTGTTTATTGGTCATTTCCATGTGTGTGACACAAAATCTGTTCCACTAACTTTGTGCATTAATATTTACTAAGTACAAATTAGGTAAGTTTTTTTTGGCTGATCATACCCACAAAACTGGATTGTCCAAAACTTTATAACTTAATTAAATTTGCTTATGGTAGCTTCTTATCTGCAGCTTTGGTAGGAAGTTAGGCTTTTATAAAGTGCATTGTATTGCCAAATTTGGATATATAATCTTGCATCACGCATTAAGATATAAAAACTAGAGCACTGAAGTGCAAACCCTCAGCGCTAGTTAGCTAGTATGATAAAGAAAATAATAAAGGAAAAGTGTAGAAACAAAAAAAAAAGAAAGAGAAGGGTATAAGGGTGCATATTCATTACACAATTACATTATTCATTAACACATATGTAGTTCATTTCCATTCTCACACTCCAAATTAATGAAAGAATAGAGCCTGCAATGAGCCACATGAATTACATACATTAAAAAATATATCCATTCAGGCCTGTAGCCAGGAGTTTGCATTGGGGTGTTCGGATTTCTAAGACACAAAAAAACACTCACTTTTGTTTCCTTCATTTATTCTTCTGTGATATAAAAACAAAAAATAATAACCGCACCAAAGCTAATAAGTTGTTCTATTTCAAAATGTTAATAATCGACCGAAAAACGGTAAACTGCTAGCAATATAACAACCTCCCATAACCGGCTTACTATAGGTTATTTAACAAGTGCATTACGTTACGCTTTATAAAGAAACAGATGTAATGTAGCTAACTTTACTCATGACGTGTTGACAGCGAAGTCTTGCATAGCCAGGAGCTGAATGTCTATTAGGTCACTTGGACTCAGACTAGGCGTCCATATACAGAGTACGAAGTACATCCAGGAAAATAGCACGGAATTCCATCACAAGTTCAGTCATAATCGAACAGCTGATGATATTCTAAGCTATATATGGGTTTGGCTAAATTATTTACTTCCGATCACTCAAAAGGTGAGTTCTACCGAACCCCCAGAACCTCTCTTGGCTACGAGTACGCCATTGCAATAAAGATTGCTATGCAATACAAACACTACAACATAAATTGACTTACTGAGTGTCAGAATTAGAATATACATATAAAAATATTATTTAGACCAAAACATTTTCTTGCAACCAAAAATAGTACGATATACTAAATTAACAGTTAGACAAGATAAAGCCAAATAAATTGTCAAATACTGCAAAACAGTACCAACATTCTGAGTTTGACTGAGACTAACTTCTACACTTGATAAGTTGTTGTATACCAAACCTCCAAGCAGAGAAAAAACCACAAACAATACCAACAATCTCTCCTGGTTCTGTTTGAAAGGATTCACCTGAATAGTAACTATACCAGCAACTACAAAAATGACGGACAGAAGAGGGAAAATAGCAGTACTTAAAGCAGCTGCATACGATAAGCACGATGAAAAATGGACAAGGAAAGGAACGACAGAAAACCATCGGCAATCTCTTGTACCAAATTCTGATCCATTCTTGTAACAACCTTGACAGGCATCCATGAATGTGTGGAGAAGACTTGCCAGCGACGTGGAAACATCTGCAAAAGTCTTTGATAAAATCCAAAAGCATAACAAATGAAAATCAGCACTGGAATTTCAGTGAAGATAAAAGAATACAACCAAAGCAAGTATGGCATGTGGAAGATGATCTCTTCCAAAATATAAGACCTCAGCATCGTAGTAGAACCACCAGAAAGATGAGACATTGCCAGGTGGACTGTATTGGTATACTCTCACTTGTACTAGCAAGTCAAAACAAACACCTAGGAACTTAACTTACACATGATCAGAAAACGAACAAAGGTATCTACAATTGAAGTCCTGATGTCCCAATTATCCTTGAACACATGAAAGAAACTTTTAAATGGCTTCCACACTAGAACTAGCAGCTTGAAATTCTCGTCATAAAGCATGGTCAGACCTAATGTTGCCAGCATAAGCAATAGCGGGTACACACCTACAATATAATTGAGAGCCAATGCAACTAATGTGTTTGTACGAAGACAGAGTTTATGATCGTAGAAATAAAAGAAATCAAGACTCCAGATTCCACAAATGGACAAGACAAACTTCATACACCTTCTAACTAATCTTGATGAGTCTTCTATCTTCATGAGATACACTCGTGAAAACATAGGTGAACATAGAATCTGGCATAAATGTACCCGTGGAAAGAAGATGTGAAGGTATTCAATTTGAAGAAGACAATTACAAAGTAAAAGATAGAAGTACAAACACAAAGTACTTCCATAAAAAGGGGACTATTTCTCCAGTGCAAGCAACACAGTGCAGGTCATAAGAATGAAGACGAGGATAATAGAAGATAATAACCTGCACTACAAGAGCTGCACAAACTTCCACGTCTGTTGAAATGCTTGCACAGATCCAGGTCATTGGAATACTTGTCTTCTGCAGTGTTCAAATGGCCACACCCATAAGGACATTGTCCCACCGTCATCACTGCCTCAGTTTCATTCACAGTATCAAAACCACACATGACCTTACTGGAGACATAGCCGCCACCACAGTTGAGCTTCTCAGTCATAGCTTGTGGACACAAACACGATCCATTGACATACCTAGACCACAGAGAACACTGCAGTGATCCATTACTTGCAGAGACTAGAGCCAAGCTTGTAGAGGTTTGGACTGAATGTTGAAAGACTCATCTGCCAGAAGCTGATGCCAATTCAACATTATTCAATGCACTGCAGAAGAAAATTATTAACAAGTCAGATTTAGCATTCATGCTTGAGACTATTCAATATAAAAATATTTTGTCTTGGCTATTGGCAGAAACTTGAAGGAATTGTTAATATCATTCCTCAGTGTTCCTTTTTGTATTGAAAGCTGTAGTGGGTAGTGGGAGTTACAACAACACATACATAGCCAGAGGCTTTAAAACCACGAAAATAGCCCAGTTGCAAAAACAATCTCATACCTGAATTGTAAAATATCCATTGAGAGGGGGTAACACAACTGACAGAAAACAATTTTAAGTTCAATAACCATTGGGAAAATGAGTTGCTGTGAATTGAACAATAGAGCACAGACACATGTGAAAGAAATGTGATAATGTTGGTGAGGTTTTGAAGGATCATGCTAAGTCTGTGAAGAATTGGTGTTCATTAGGTCCATGGAGAGACTAGAAGAAGTAGCTAACGATAAGAAGAGTAAATGAGCAAATTTAAAGATAGGGTGCTGAAAATAATTGGAGATTGAGTGGTGAAATAAAAAGGAGATTCAAGATAACTGGTGACACTAAAAGCATATGAATAACATATTGTGGTAAATTTACTAAAATGGGCAGCAGCTCTAAAAGCATGCATGACTAAAAAATCCATGACAAGAAAAGGTGGATGACGAGCAAGAAATTGGAGGAAGAATAATGAGTGATCTTTTTAAGATCTTCTTGTCAGTCCTTTATACCCCAGTGAAGTAAAATATGACTGTGTAATATAATTGGTTGATAATAAATGTTGTAGCTATGTGGTTATTATAATAGGACATTTTTCTCTTTTTAACTGCTAATATTTTTATGTGGTTATTGTTATTTGCGGGATAATGACAGAGGAACAGTTGAAGAAAATTGTTGCACATATGCTCTAAATCAAGGTTACTTAGTGTTCAGATCTCACAGAGACTCTTGGACAACAGGTTCTACTTGAAAGACAAAGGTCCAAGCAGCTGCAATTTTGGAGTCCCTTACCTCATTATCTTATATCATACCTGCCAAAACCAATGTGGTTGGTTATATCATTGTATTCACAATCCTTGTCTGTTGTGAACTTGACTGCAAATTTAACATAA
>WLWI01004423.1_pt1 | contig 11901 bp, 8 predicted proteins | sample 6701501 | NCBI WGS metagenome assembly WLWI01 (sample SAMN12718690, study PRJNA515312) | sponge metagenome | isolation source: marine sponge | host: Mycale hentscheli | place: New Zealand: South Island, Marlborough, Capsize Point | collected 2014-11-01
TAGTAAGAAATTCATTAAGGTAGTAAGAATTCGTTAGATGAGACTGATTTACGAGTTTGCAAGTGTCAGTGGTCTGATATGATATATTCTAATAAGGGTACCATACACAATAACTCTTGATTTAGCACATGATGGTGCTCACGATTATAGTATGAACCCCTGCAAATGTATTCACCACTGTGCTCTCCTTGTAAATTGAACAAAGTGAGAGAATTACCCTCAATACTTTTACTTTGATGTTGAAAGTGAATACTGAACCACTCTGTCGGCGTAACACTACGGCAGCTGAGGGTAACTGTACTATTCTGGGACACTTCTACCCAGCTCGGTACTACCGTACCTAAACTGAATATGTCAACGTAATTACTGGATATCCAAACTACTGACCGGAGTGATTCGAAATCTCGGCCACCGCTCGTTCAACTGCAAGAGTATAGTCCAATGTCCTCCGTTGTTAAATTCACTAGTGTTAATTGCTTTGATTTCTTTACTACATGTTTGTTTGAAACTGGAGTGCCTGACGAACTCAAGGGCAAGATACCTCTCCTGAATGTCCAGTATACAGCAGAAGCATTACAACCACAGTAAAGAGTAACTGCAGAGTTTTTCTCCAGATATACATAGTTTGGAATCACTTCCCCTAAATATACTTCTATTTGCTGCCAATTTCTTGTATCACTAGGTATTACAAGTAACACAAAGAAATAAATAGAAATAAATGTATAGTATTCGGTTTGCATCCCGACATTGAAGTCAAATACAGTTTAAAATTTTAGTATACTTTTTGTTCTTCTTATAATTCATGTTTACGGGGTCAGCTATCCTAGACGCCTACATATAGCAGGCCCTTGAGACCTTATTGAATGTGTACACAACGACGACGCAACTGGACATGCACCTACACAGACTTACCTTCGCGGTAGTCTAGTGGACAATGTATTTTCAAGTAAATACTGCTGGGCTTATAACCATGACAAAGAGCGCACTGACTTACCACCACCACTAACTCGAATCAATTTCTAGGGTGATACGGGTACTGAACGATAAACCAGAGGATTCTGTTTAGTGAAGTTTGGGACGGGGTCGACCACCGAACTAACACAAAAACGCGAGTGTCAAAGTACAAAAATGCCCTGGTACGTCCAACATAAACAAATATCCCCGGTTTCAATTGAGTTACCTGGGAATGCCTTACGTACGTCCAAACATATATAAACAAACAAACTCCCCGATTTTCAATTTTGTTACCCCTGTAATACTTACTTCTTCTACCACAACTTAGTTTAGTAAATTCCATCAAATTTGAACAAGATACTGTCCAGGCTTGCCAGGAATGCCTGGAATCTTATGGGACAACCTCAACGGTATCGGCGATCTTCATCCCCACGAACTTTAATCCCCCTAACTTCATATCCATAATCAGTGTTTACTTACTAGTGATGTGCTTGAGCACAAATGGCTAGCGAGCCTAAAAACTATACTATTTTTATATGAATAATTTTGACATCTAACGCTGAAGCTACTGATTATAAGTTCGAGTTCTTGTTTTTTTGTTTTTTTTGTTTTTGTTTTTTTTATTTTTTTTTTTAATTACAAAGGCAAAGCAAGAAATGGTACAAAAATAAATAAAAATAAAAGGGGCTACACCACCCCATCTCGGGAAGGAGGGAGGGTGGGGGACCGGTGGAGCTATAACGTAGAGTTCCCTCCCAAAGTGAAATGGCTAGGCTGTAAAAGAGGTGCCTGGTGGTGGAGTGAAGATCTATACCATAGCCTCGGTCAGAAATAGCTATACAAATGTCTTTGACACTGGTTATGGTGTCATGAGCCTGGCGCCCAGAGTCTCTGCAACTACAGGGATGCACTCAATGCAAGCTGAGCGACATGAAGGGAGGTTGGAGGCCAGTTTCCGCTGGACTCCCACTTGGAGGGCATAACCTGGGGTGAAAGCAGCCTCAGCGACCAGCAGCTCCTGGAGAGGGCTGATTACGTGGATGTCGAGGGCTGCAGGTCGACCAGAGGTCCAATGAGGGAGGTAGACGTCTGCTGGACGGGTATGTGAGCCCCGACTAAGCCAAGGACTTCCTTTGTAGGTCCGAGGGCAGCGCTCTGTGCAGCGGTGAATATGACGTCACGAACAGAGTTGTGACGAGTAATCCTGTCACCACTACCGCCACACCCGACCTGATGGTCTCCAAAGTTGTCAGCAGAGCACTGGCATTGGGGCGGTAGTATGGGATGCTGTGAAGAGGGACACCAAGCCAATAACTTATACAACATCGGAATTCACGATCATGCAGATGGAGGCCCAAGGAGGTGGAGGGCATCACATTAAGCCAATCTCTAGCGTGAGGAAGGCTAGAGGAGCGAGCTAGAGCACGCGAGCGGGTAGTGGGAGCAGAAACCAGCAGCTGTTGGAAAGTAGCTTCATCAATACGATTTCAGTACCCCACTAACAACTTGCTGCAACTGTTTGAATTGACAGAAAAAAACAACAACAACAAAACAATACACGCTATTTAAACGTTTTCTTTAGCTAAGTAGTGGCTGTAAAGCACAATGCTCTGACACAACAGGACATACACGATTAAGAAAAGTGAAGTTTGTTACTTTAGCCCCCTCCTATGAGATTAAATATTCAACCCTCAGGTTAAAAATAGGGTTGCTATAGGCCTGCTGATAGAGATTCCAATGTACAAAAATTGCAGACACAAACAATATAAAAATGTAACTAGTAACTTAGCAACATAAAATATATAACTGTGGGGATCATATATCACAGTAGTGATAACTAATGGCAAGAGATTAATTTTTTGCATTATTTGTGTGTTAGTTTTCAGTAGTTGTAGTTGCCTAGCAACATCTCATTCTACAAATAAATAAATTCTTAATATTTCCCCAGGTATAATGAAAATTTCATTCTATCAACCAAGAATAAATTTCAGTGTCTCTCTAAACTAGGTGTTTAATTTCATTTTTCCATTTATTCTTCCATTTATTGCATCCTTCAAACTTCTCCTATTGTAGACTCCAATTCCAAGTGTCTCCCACAAACATCTTCTACTCAATACCTATGTACCATGGTACCTGTGTGTCAAATATGGCACAAGTCAGCATACATGAAGGTAAATGTGGTTCTTGCCATTTGTGTGAAAAGGATAGTACAAAATACTTACATCTTGCTGCCAAATTAAATAATGGTGCAATGCTTATAAATAAAACAAAAACCTCTCCTAATGAGGCATGTATATGTCACACTTATCACATTAGAAGCAGCTGCTGCTCTCATTGCTTATCAAATCAATGCCATAAAATCAAATCTTTATGAAATTATCGAAACAAACTACTTGAACTTGATTTATGTTATACAGCTCAAACACTTGCCAAAGTTATGGCCAAGGATAAATTTACTAAAGCGAAAATACCAACAACACAATGGATCATTACAAAATTACATTCCTACATTGGTGAACTAATTTCGTTTCAATGTAAACACCGCTATGTTGGTACCATTGTCTACCATAAAATTTATGACTTACTCAAAGCCTTATCAATCAGGAAAAAAATGTGTGGAAAAGAAAAGAGAAAGTTATCTATGAACAATGACCATGGAGCTTCTCCATCACAAAGAATGAAGTTTTAGTATCACAAACAACCATCACTGAAGTGACCCAACATTTGAAAAAAAAATGCATGGGCAAGCTAAACATTTTATAAGTGATTTTATAAACAGGGACAGGTACACAAACTTAAATATTTAATCAGTCATGAATGATATAGATCCTGTACTTTTAAAAACAATTGACTTCCAGTTTTCGTGACAGCAGGCGTAAGCTATTTGATATAGAGGCAAGTGATGCTAAAAAATCCGATAAGTCTATATTTTGTGCACACTTCTATATAATGCCAATCATGTTTGTAGTGTACCTTCATGTAATACTTACTGAAGCAATTCCATGAACATCTTGAAACAATCCTGTGCCAGTAGCAATTGCTTGGTACTGTTCAGTATGTTGTGAACTCCCAGATTTGCTGTCATGTATTGAGGCAACAATTCTAAACTAGCCTTGCAAAATTACTTTTAATAGGTATCATAATTATACAGCAATATACTTCATATATAAAAAAAAACTTCATTCTCTATAGCTATATACTATAGCTACTGACCTTTACCACCGACATATTATTGCAAAATCCCCTTCAATATACTAAAATATTTCCCTCTTTTTTGGTAGTGCTAACTTGTCCTGCTTCTGGAAATATCGTGATAGATACCCTATCTAGGTAGTTTGTAGTTGAATCTTCCCTCTTTAGCCATTTTATTTCCTATTTAATGGATAAGGGGAAGAAGGGTCCCACTCATTACTTGTCCGTGTTTATAGTCCTTTATATTAACAACAAAATGGGTAAAACCATTTCGCAAATTATTAAAATGGAGAATGACGCCGTAATGAAGACCTTATACCGACTTGTACTGGGAGAGGCTTGAAGATAAACGCGGCACGCACGGCTCTCCTAAGGCTATGCTATTAGTGCCCCAGAGCGTCCAAGTTAATTGGCGGAATAAACACAATCAAAAATGTTATACAATATACGTAATGATTTGTTATAGTCCAAGGTCGGGAAACAAGCTGAATACTGTTTATTTCACGATAATTATTTCCGTACTGTATTTTGTCACATCTAGTGTTAGAAGAAATTGGCAACCTATAGAAGTATATTTGGGGGAAGTTATTCCAAAATATGTATTTTTGGAGGAAAACTCTTCCGTTACTCTATACTGTAATTATAACGCTTTAGCTGGGCATGTAGGTGCATGCCTAGTTCCTAACGGGCACATCAGAGGATTAAAACAGTTAGCATTAATCAATTTAAAACTAGAGGACATCGGCCGATATTTTTGTGGTTGGACGAGCGGTGGAAGCAATTTCGATCAACCGCTTTAGTTTCGATCAACAAACAATTTCGGTGAATTGTACAAATACAATGTTGGTAAGGTATCACCAAGCTGGGTAGAAGTGACCAAGAATAGTACAGTTACTCTCACGTGCCATAGTGTTATGCCAACAGAGTGGTTCAGTGTTCACTTTCTACATCGAAGTAAAATTAATTCAAGATAATTCTATCACTTTGCTTCATTTACAAGAAGATCACAGTGGTGAATATATTTGCAGGAGCTCAAACCCATACAATATTTATAAGCACCATTTTCATATTTCATGCTAAATCAAGAATTATTGTGGATGGTATCATTACTAGAATACACAGTTTCAGAACACAAGGACAATCTCAAGATACAATACCTGTTTAGTATCCCTGAATTAATTAAATTTAATAATGTTTTTTTTTAATATATTTGTGATATTTATTTTTAGAGTGATAATATTTTGAAAAATTATTTGATTTCAGCATTATTGTGTTTGAGTTTAATATCTCTGTATGATATTTAAGATGATATTTGATAAAAATTATAATAATAACCATTAAGAAGCAAATGATTCACAGTAGTTAAACATATTTTAAGATATATACTTATTTAAGTTCATGTAATGGCAACTTTTTATTCAGCCTTGATGCCAGTAAGAGGCTCTTGGTTTCATATAGAATTGTATATTCCACATTAGGTGTGCTTGCTAAAATTACACAGAATGCACTTTGCCACTTCATGAATATAGATTGCAGTTTTCCATCAGCAGTTGAATCAAAGCAGCAGTGATAGTTTACATAATTAGACTTACAGTATTATAACCCATGAAATCTTACACTTTGCAGAGGGAAAGTTTTATACTATAATCTATAACTAAAAAAAACACAACTGTGAATGATGCAAACACACTTAAATGGTAGCAAATATAGTTATTGACGATCAAAACTCTATAATCAAAATTGTTTAGACACCAGTAGATGATGCTATCAAATTCCATGGTTCCCATATGAGAGACAAAAATGATGGACGTTACTGTCTTCCAGAGTGTCGGTAGAAGGGAATGGACAAAATTTTCGATGACTTGAGTGGTGGAAATGCAACTCTTCAACACTAACACAACTCAAAGATAAGAAAATAATAGAAATAATGTAGCTGTTACTGCTAGCTCCAATTTGTTCATAATTTTGGCGTAGCATTTTACAATGCTAAGACTAGCAATGAAATAATAATGAAGGTATCCTTCTATCTGTTAGTCAGTCTGTCTGACTGCCTGTCTGTCATCCAAATTTATATAGGATCCAACAACATCTAAATAAGCATAAGAGGACTGTTACTATTATACATTTTCTGTGAGCATTAAAATGTTAAATGGCATAGTTTTAGTTCTAGTGTGTCTTTAGCAATGCTTTGCTATTGCTTGACCTTGAAGTCATACTGGAACTCATTAACTTGACTTGTTACAGCAAGAAACAACTATGGGAACAGACCAGAAAATTAGCTAACATTCTCATTTATGTGAGCATCTTATTGGTGGCATGGACAAAAATATTCATTGTGAACTCCACACAGCCAATTGATAGCCTACATTCAAACATTCAAGTGACAACATAAGACACTATGTGTGTGTGTTACATGTTCATTAATAAATATTATGTTATTCAATTTTGTTTCTTTAATAGGTTTGATTGGAAAGTCTAATATATACATGTGTGATTCAGTTGTTGCTTGATTAATGTTTGAAAATAATGTGTGATTCAATTCTTTGTTCTAACAATATGTGTGATTCAGTTGTTTGTTTGAAAAATATGTGAGATTTAGTTGTTTTGATTACTACACATGAGATTCACTTGTTTTGTTTAGTATGTGTGATTCAGTTGTTGGTGTGATAATTATGTGTGATTCAGTTGTTTGACTTTATAATAATGTGCGATTCACTTGTTTTTTGTTTAGTGTGTGTGATTCAGTTGTTTGTTTTTATAGTATGTGTGATTCACTTGTTTTTTGTTTAATATGTGTGATTCACTTGTTTTTAGTTTAATATGTGTGATTCACTTGTTTGTTGAATGTGTGTGCTTCAATTGTTTGTTTAAATGTGTAATTCAGTTGTTTGTTTAATTTATGTAATGTGATTCAATTGTTTCTTTGATAAACAATGTGTATATCAGTTTCTTTGTCTGGTTAATTATGTGTGATTCGATCAGTTGTTTGTTCAATATTATGTGTGATAAAGTTACTCTGAGAACTTGTACAATTTCGTGTAGAATGTTTGTTTAACAGACCACTTCATACTATTTTTTATCTGTGACACCATGACCTCATTAAAACAGAAGTTTATATTTAAGACATTGTACCTGTACTTACACAAAAGGAAGATGAGGAGAGTGAAATAATGGAAATTATAATGATAAAATTTTAAACCCAGGATAACTTAAAAAGACTTTTAAAGACTGTCAAATTGCTCCACTGTTGAATAATCACATAGTATATTGTGTCACATTATTTTCTAACTAAAATGACATACAGAGATATAAAGTGATGAAATTAGTTGAGTAATAAAGAGTCACATAAAATATAATGCTGATACATCTGTTTGCAGGTGTGGTGGTCTGGTGTTATTTATTCTAATAAGGGTACTATCCACAATAATTCTTGATCTAGCATGAAATATAATATGGCTCCTATGGGCATGGTAGGAACCCCTGCAAGTGTATTCACCGCTGTGCTCTTCTTGTAAATTGAACAAAGTGAGAAAATTACCCTGAATACTTTTACTTTGATGTTGAAAGTGGACACTGAACCACTCTGTTGGAATAACACTATGGCAGGTGAGGGTCACTGTACTATTCTTGGACACTTCTACCCAGCTTGGTGCTACCTTACCAACACTAAATATGTGGTTGTAATTCCTTGATATCCTAATTGCTGATGCACTCGATTCAAACCTGCTGCCACCTCTCCTCCAACTGCAGTAGTAGAGTCCCGAGTCCTCTAACCTTAAATTCATTAGTGTTAATTGCTTCGATCTTTTAATGTGTCTACCTGAAACTAGTCGGGTGGGAGACTGTGTCGGGTAAATATGTCTTCGGAATTTCCAGCGCACAATGGAAGCATTACAACCACAATATAGAGTTACTGTAGAGTTTCTCTCTAGAAATACATATTTTGGAATTACTTCCCCTAAATATAATTCTATTTGCTGCCAATTTCTTGCATCACTAAATGAGACAAAATAAAATAAGGAAGTACACAGCGCAAAAAATAAGGCATTCTGTGTGTATCCCGACAAGGTCATATCCAAGTTAGTCTCCAAACAATAAAGTCATATCGTAGTTTTAAACATTATTCATTCTTTAGCTCTTTAGTTGTTGCAATTAATATTTATTGCAACCGTTATTCAGACGCTTACATATAGCAGAAACTGGAGACCATATTGAACTGTGTAGCTACGTGAGGATGACGACTTTATTTACTACACATGGCAAAAAGGAGAAATTACTATAGCTATCAAGTATCGCGTTAAAAGTAGTTAGCGCCTGTGCGCAATATACCTGGGATACACGTGAGTGTTCTTTTTGCTGTAGTAATAGGGATGTTCTGTTCTTCCTGGCTGCCAAAATTATTACCACGAACGATAAAGAACTCACAATACATTCAGCAAGAGATGGAAAGAAGGATTATGGGCTGCTATTTCCTAACAATACTAGTAATGTGCTTCAGCACAAATGGCAGGTTGTTTTACTTTTTACTATTTTTTTGCTAAGCAGTTGCTAATGTATGGCAGGTTGTTTTAGGTTGTGCTATTCTATTGTTAAGCAGTAGCTGAAACACTCTACACTGTCATAAACACTTGTCCACTGGACATACTAAACCAAGACATACTTTCGTTAATTGACTATGACAAACAGCGCATTAGCCAAGATTACCAAGCACCGCCGCTAATTCGAATAGAGCATGTACTCCTAAGTTTTTAATACTTAACCGGCGTCTACAAAATATTCAGTTATGTCACACGCAACATAATTTGAAGAGGAAAAACATTTATGACAAGGGTAAAGATCGCCTAACCGTTGGAATCCGTTTTTCCAGTGGGGTATAGGGTGCGGGTCGACTTACCAGGGTGGCAGGCAAGCACAAAACGTGTGGTGGTGTGCTTCAGCATAAAATAGCAGGCGAGCTAGCTAGCTTAACAGAGAGCTAACTACCGAATGTGACCGTCTACAGGAAAATCGGGCACAACCGGCAAGCTCCAAATTGTACAATTAACAAATTTTATGGTTTCTGTCAATGTTTTACCAAAATATTTTTAATGCATATATGGAATGATAACCTATTTTTATAGATACTGACCAAGTTTGAAGGACATGCACGCTCTGGAACTGAAGGAATAAGCATGAGAAGTCACCGAATCAACTTACAGCAGAACGAGTATCCGGATCGTTGCTAAGCTCTAGTTTTAACTCGCGCCAAAAAGCCGCGCCGTGAAGGCCGGAAAATACAGCTCAGGAACGTGCAGTTTAGATAGAGCTAGAGACAGACCATGAGTGAAGCCTGGAACCTAGCCAAAGCTTTGAATCTCCGCCACCGCGACGGCCTGGACACGATGGGTGGAGCCGATGGTGAAGCCTTAGAGGAGCTCATTAGCGAATTCATGGCTCCAGGAAGTGAAGACCAACCCCCAGACTGTTAGTACCCAATCAACAAAATTACTCATAGTCATAACTCTTTTACTTTTTTAGGTGATGAAGAATTTGATGGCTACTTTATTGGCTACTCAGAAGAAGGTATCTTCATGCAACAGCCTAGGGCTTACATTTTTACTAATTTTAAAATAAAAAATATAAAAAATAATACATTTTTAAAGGTTCTAGTGATGTCTCTGAGTCCAAGTCTATTCCTCCTATTTTTGAGGATGAATTCAACTTATATGCCCCCTGGATTTCTCAGACTCTGACGTCGAGTTCAGACCCCTCAACACCAGATCCAAACCCCTCAACACCAGAACACTTCCAGCCATACTTCAAGAGGGGAGCCTTTGATAGCATTACGTCATTCCACCACCTGATTTTCTTCTCAGGTACACCAGGCAACGCTCACCCTCCTCACGAAGAACCACCAAGACTGGAAGCCCCATTCCGAACAGCTACCCGAAGTGATTGAGCCACAAGGACTGCCACAGGAGAGGCAGAAGTACCTGCATGATAAAATCCGGGATGCATGTAAGGACATTGTCTGTCCTCCACCTCATACTCAGACACCTCACAACCATGACTCCACACTTTTACCATCCACATCTCCTTCTCCCTCTCCACCATCCTCACCCCCACCCAAAAGAAGCCGAAAAAGCAGAGCCAACTAATTTTTTATTAAAGTTTTTATTAACTAATCATAACTACGTCATGATACATACCTTTGCAACTTACCTGTAGCTACTATGCCAACAATATCAAGATTCAAGCTAGAATATCCTTGTATAGCAGCAAGAACCCCCAGGCAGATCCGGGCATTCATTACCTAGAAAAACACAAAAGAGAAGAAACGGAGAAAAAGGAGTAATAATACAGAAAGCTATTACGAACTAACACTAGTACGAACAAATACTACTACGAACAAACACTAGTACGAAGAAACAATACTACGAACAAACACTAGCACTAGTACGAACAAACACTGTGTGCACGCGGTATGTATGTGCACACCGTGGTAATTCTAGTGCGTGTGTGTACACAGTGGTATTACTAGTGCGTGTGAGCACACAGTGGTAATACTAGTACGTGTACAGTGGTAATACTAGTGTGTGTACAGTGGTATTGAAAGTGCGTGTGTTCACGCACTAGAAATACCAGTTTGTGCGTGCACACACTATAATACCAGAACACACTAGAATACCAGTACGTGCGTGCATGCACTAGAATACCAGTACGTGCGAGCATGCACTAGAATACCAGAACGTGCGAGCATGCACTAGAATACCAGTACGTGCGTGCATGCACTAGAAAAACCAGTACGTGCGTGCATGCACGCACGTACTATTATTTCTAATCTGTGCATGCACAAACTTGTATTTCTCATGCACTAGAAATACAAGTTTGTGCATGCACATATTAGAAATAATAGTACGTGCGTGCATGCACTAAAAATACTTGTAAGTGCATAGGTATACAAACTTTAATGAAAACTTAAAATTACTGCTTGGATTAACAACAGACTTACTTACCTTTATCTTTTCTTTATAATTTGTACTTCCATGGTACCTCACTAGATAAGCAGGTAGCATCGGTTCCAACCTGCTAGGAAAAAAATCAGTGGCATGCCACACCCACCAATTAATTCAAACCACACCCATTAATTAAGGCTATGAATATAATTATAATTTGTTAATGCATGTGTCAGATGAAAGTTGTATTCTACTTCTTGTTCAAGGAGAGTCTAGTAGCCTTCTTACATTTTGCGATAAGTTCTTCAGAATGTTCAGTGTCAAAGCAACAAGAAGTGTCGTAGAACTTAATAGAAAATAAATGAACTAGTGTTTCATGGCTAAGGCTAACCCTCTGGTCTGTATGTACCTTCCTGAGCACTGAGAACCCACGCTCTGCATCTGCATTCGAGCAAGGGATGCTGAGAAGGCCAGCCATAAGACAATACAAGTTGGGAAATCTCAGCTCTCCACTAAGTGTCATCATCTTTCCAACTTGCCCAGCACATGCTTTTTTGGTGTGATCCACAGCATTGTGGTGGAGGCTATGAGGAGCTGTCACCAATTTGTGGTAGAAGGGGTCAGGAAACAACCAGGGAAGTAGGCTGCCACCAGAGTGTTGAATGCTAGCTGTATCCACAAGCTTTTTAAAGTTTCCCAATAATCCCTCACACAGAGGTTTCAAGTCTGGTTTTAGAATTAGTAGAATAAAACTTCAACATGCATATGATACAACACTGAACAGCATATGGCACAGCCAAGCAAATATATACAGCCTGAC
>WLWI01004424.1_pt1 | contig 11901 bp, 6 predicted proteins | sample 6701501 | NCBI WGS metagenome assembly WLWI01 (sample SAMN12718690, study PRJNA515312) | sponge metagenome | isolation source: marine sponge | host: Mycale hentscheli | place: New Zealand: South Island, Marlborough, Capsize Point | collected 2014-11-01
AAGTATATGATTAAAAAAAAAAATAATAAAGAGAGGGGGGGTGGGGGGGGAAGGTGGGGGGGGGGGGGGGGGGGGGGGGGGGGGGGGGGGGGTGTGTGAGCTTTGTGTTGCAGCTACTGCTTAGTGAAGAATAGCACAAATAAATAAATTAGCAGCCTCTATTTCACACAGGTTTTCAACTCCCCCTCCCCTAGTTTCTTTTGTACTGTGCAATACTTACTTAGAATGTTTTTCCCCCCAAGTCACAATAAGATGCAAGTGGTTACGACTGTATCAAAACCCTTTACCATAATATGAATCTGCCGTTTCTAGTTGCCGAGAGTTATTTGTCAAGGGTTAGTGGTCATTTAGACAGTCAGAATGGCTTAGCTAAATAGATGCTACAAAACTACTACCGGGAAAACTTAGGTAAGAAAGTAATTTCATATTTATAATCTAAAATTAACAGTCAGCAGGTACATACTTTTACTTCTAGGAATAAATGGACTGAATGATGTTACGTGAATAGGAGCTAGAACATTAAATATAGGCAAATGAAATTAATGTAGCCTTTTTTGCATACAGATATTTTAATAGTAAAAATCAACTTTTGAGATAATATAGTATGCTCGCATAGTATTGTGGCTAATGTTTTATGCTGACAGCCTAAATTGTGTCAATTGAATTCCATTTGATGGGCTAGTTCACTCACTATCACTGGACAAGTTCACTATTATGTATTGATTACCATACTTTTGTGTGAATGTGTTACTATAGTATCAATGTGCTAACCTGATGAGAGACTTCGACTAAATTCTAGTCTTCGATTATGAGCCTGCATTTTTTTCACTTGTGCATCATCTCCAAATGGCAAGCGTCCACAAACCATAGCATAAAGAATGACTCCCCTAGCATAACAACAATATCATAACATAATCAACATTAAAAATTAGGCCTTAGCTAAGCATTTGACCCACTTGCTATTAGGATTTTTGACTAAGTGTATTGGAGTAGTTTCAAATTCAAATATCTGTAATTACAATTCCATGTTTTCAAAAAGTTTTGGGAATATTTGGCTAAAACATTGTTAGCTTCAACTCTGGCAAGAATTGTTTATTATTGGCAAAGCTATAGGCTCTAGAATAGATAGTCAAATGCAAATGCTCAAATTATTGGTAATCATCAACAATGCCAACTAGAAAACTCTGAATTAGAACATTAAGATTTCAAGGTCGAGGTATACCCAAGAAGAATTGCCGAGGTATACCCAAGAAGAATTGTAAGAATAGCTTGTTTATAGCCTCAAATCAGACATACAAGCAGATAGCTAAGCACAGCCAATGTGACAGACAGACAGACAGACAGACTGACTGACTGACTGACTGACAAGCAGACAGAGGGAGAGAGAGATTAATTAAATTAAATAAGGAAACCATACATTATGGCTATAAAACTTACATGCTCCATGCATCAGCTTTCTTCCCATTATATTGATCTCCATTTGCTGTAAAAAGCTCTGGTGCAGCATAACTGTAAGATCCACATGGAGTAGATGATGGTTTAGAAGTCAAATCAAGTGCAAATCCAAAATCTGTAAAGTTATGTTTGCCAGAATATGCAAAAAAAAAATAGACATGACAATGATTATAGCAAAACAAATTGTTGTTTTTGTATTATACCACTATGTTTCATTAAAGTAAATATTTTATTGTATAGCTAGCTTCTTTTACAATTCACACTAACCGAACTCTTTGTATGGTCAATGTACTATAGAATCACAAACTTTTTCCCCCTAGAAAATCACAATATTACTAATCATCTTGAAATGGGACTTGCTAGTTGTAAGCGTTCAAAACAGTATGAGTTTCTTTCTTATTACAAAATCAATTGAGTTGAAATATTATTGATAAGAATATTTGCAAAATGTGAAGCTTATTTGAAGTGGTTTCTTAACTGTATTATAAAAGTACCACTAAATAAATTGCTCATTATAAATCTATGAGGACTATTGTTGGTATAGCTCATTGTTAGTTTTTCTTATAAATTGAACTTTTCTTTCATGCCCCCTAAATCCGTACCATGAAATTATTCTATTAGAAACTTCAACAATTGCTAATTTAAATGTTTTTTTAAGCGTTAACGAAAGTTACAATCCCTAGTTTGTAACTATATGTGATGTGTGTTTATGTGTGCTTATGATTATTCCACAGAACAATAAAACAAAAGTCAAACAAACATTCAAATAGTTGATGAAATTACCTCCTATCTTTACATCCATATCTCGACTCAACATGACATTCTCACATTTTAGATCACGGTGTACAATATCTAGGGAGTGACAATATGATATTGCTTGACACATTTGATGAAATATGAATCGTCCTTCTGATTCTGGAAGATATCTTCTAGAATTGATATAATCAAGGAGGTCTCCATTTTCTGCGATTTCGAGAGCAAAAAAGCATCTCAGGTCTGTTTCAATTATCTGATATACATTGATAATATTTGGATGAGAAACTCTCTGAAGAACTGCGATTTCTCGGGGCAGAAATTTAGTCAAGTAATCCTGCGAAGCCTGCCTCTTGTTTAGATTCTTAATAGCAATCTATTCATACAACAATAACAATTTAAACAGTAACAACAAATGTATTGATAGTAATAATATTATTTAATGTCTCTTTTTACTTTTTTATTTTATTTTACTTACCATTCGACCTTCGAATGGTGACCAAGCGGCTTTAACCTTGGCGTAAGTGCCACTCCCCAAAGTTCTTCCCATGGTGTATCCCAAAGCTTCGGGACAGGGAATATATTGCGAAGAACATCTAAGATACAACTGTTTTGGGAATAGTGCTGCTTTAGCTTGGTTAGAGTGCGATGAACTTCTACTTTCTTGAGCAGCCATTCTCCACATGCAACAGCCACTCTATGTGACCTTGCACGAATAGCAGGAGAGAAACATTGCGGCTTCGGTAAGATCGTAAATAGACTCTAACTCTAGGCGTCTAGTAAAGCATGCGTGGCTGTCGAAACGATGGCGAAGAGCGTCGCTTTTCATTTCTTTATTTTTAGGTACACAGTACCTCTTTTGAGTGATCTTTCTTTCAGGACCAGGATGAGTAGTACGTAACAAAACTGAACACACACACACACACACAGACAAAAACAACAACAAAAACAACAACAACAACAACTAAACAAACAAAACAATATGCACTATACACGCGACTTGTACGCATGCGTATTTTTTCCTCGCAACATCAGAGTGTGTGTGTATTGACATTCACATTGGCCATTGCAGTGTTTCTATTGTAGCAATCCAACCTAATGAAATGACTCACAGCAATCTTTTTTAGTTGTTCATTTGATATATCAGATTGTTAGCAGCTAATAACCTATCAAAAGAATGCTGTTCATAAATTAATTATCTTTGATAAGATTGTTTACATTCCCACCACACAAATACGTTATAGAATTAGCTAGATGTATTTGAATTGGGGCTGGTCTAGCACAAACAAGTTAGGCATGTCCTCTCTACTGATAAATTGAGCTAGGGCTGAACAATAAGCCTTTTGTAAAACGGCTGATTTTATGATTACAGTTCTACCTTGGAACTGCAGAAGCATAGATGTGCTCATGCATATCACCAAGCTTCAAATTTTACAGGAAGTTATGAATTACCTGTCTTATGAATTTGGTATCCATTCCAATTAAACAGTTGCGGAGAGTTAGCTCTTTACAGTGCAACAAATTTTTGTTGTATATTTCTGAATGTTTTGTTATTATCTTCCACAGACATGAAGACATTACTACTCATCACATATGTGCTTTTAAGGGGTCGGTTACTTCACTTGTTGCAAAGAAAAATCGATTTGAAATCTCCAAGCATTCGCGCTGTGGCGGTCTTGACGTCTCGAAGGCTTATGGAGCACTTGCGTTCCCACGCGAAAGGGTGGCCGGTCGAGCACTATATTATAGTCCGGCGTAGCGGTTTGGCTCGTCGAGCTCCGCATGCAGGGCGCCTTCACTCCAAATTTTGCTGAGTCATCGTATCTGATGTACTGCCTCAACGTGCTTTTGGCGGTGAATGCAATTTTCTCGAGATCAGTTGGTGCAAAACCGATTTTTCTTCTCTGCTAGTGAAACAACAGCTCCCAATCTTTGCACCAAGTTAGCGGAGACATAGATAAGTAATATTATAATAAGTTTTGAACGTCAAATATTTCTTCATTCCATGGATCTAAAAAATGCCAGCTTAAATCAATTTGACATTCAAGTGAAAAAAACAACAAAACACATGATAATTCACACCTTATAAATTACATACATGATACATTGGGAAAATTTAAAACCACATCTGTGATGAGTAGTAAAGTCTTTATGTCTGCACAAACTTTGGAACCAGTAGAACCTGTACTTTGGAATATAGCAATAAACAACAAATATTTCTGCTGAGTGTATATTATTGGTTTTACTTGGTAAGGTCAAGTGTATTAAAAACATGAATGTGTGCATGAAGTAACTCTCAGTTTCATGGAATTAAGAAGATCAAACAAATCAGTCACTGTAATTACAACAGACAGTAGAAACTCAAAACCTCTAAATTCTGCATCTCATGTTGTACATAAAAGGTACTTAGCTAGCTATTTGTTGCCCACGGCAATACACTAGTATATGTACCTGATACCATGCCAATCATCGCATGACAAAGCTAGCAAGCTCTTATCATGTGACTCTTAATGTCAGCTGAGTAAAATGCATCCAAACTTGGAACAATACCACATACTATATTCCCTAACTTGGCATAGCCATTGTTTAAATATATATAGATAAAATAGGTGCTATTTTTCTGCTGATCATAGTATCAAATATACGACTATCCTAATGATGTCTCTTAACATCTGTTTAACTATCGCAGCAAATTTCCTTTTGCTATGTAGTGCACAAAATTTAAAGCTGGTTTTAGATGATGACTTCAAAACATTTGATTTCAAGACATGGAAGCACGAGATAACTTTAGCAGGTGGAGGAAATTGGGAGTTTGAGTATTACAGCAACAACCGATCCAATAGCTATGTTGAAAATGGCATCCTTTACATTAAGCCTACTACCATGGCAGGTGACATAGGAGAGGCCAATGTAATGTCAGGTTACACTATGGATATTTGGGGTGGAACTCCAGCAGATCAGTGTACAGATGCTCAGTTTTATGGCTGCTTACGCACTTCTGGTGCTGGTGGAAACATCCTGAATCCTATTAAATCTGCTGCAATAAGAACTGCAGAAAGTTTTAGTTTTAAATTTGGCAAGGTTGAAGTGAGAGCTAAACTACCTAAGGGAGACTGGCTATGGCCTGCCATATGGCTCCTCCCACGCTACAATTACTATGGGAACTGGCCAGCCAGTGGAGAAATAGACATTATGGAATCACGAGGTAATGATCCAAGCTACTCTCCTGGAGGAAGAAACAAGTTTGGGTCAACACTACACTGGGGACCAGACTATAGCACTAACAGCTTTGCAAAAACACATGCTGAATATACCTACCAAGGAGATCTTTCTGATGACTTCCATGTGTATGGATTAGTGTGGAATGAGACCTATATTGGCACATATATCGATTCTGAAAGTCAAGCTGTATTTAGTCATTCGATAGATAAAAGTTTCTGGGATCTCGGTGGTTGGGGAAATTCCAGAGATAACCCATGGCAGTTTGGCTCTAAATCTGCTCCCTTTGACCAAGAAATGTACTTGATTATCAATCTTGCAGTTGGTGGGACCAATGGCTATTTTCCTGATGGATTTGGCAAACCTTGGGCTAATTCTGATCCACATGCAATCAATTCATTCTGGAATGCCAATCCTCAATGGCTGCCAACTTGGACTCAACCAATGATGGTAGACTATGTAAAGGTTTGGTCTCAACCAGGTGGAACTTTCTCAAAGTCTCACTAAATGGACAATATTTTTAACATTTCTTTTTTTTGTCACCAGTTTAGTTGTGTTCTTTGTTTGTTAACACTCAAATATTTTTTATTAAGTTAGTGTGTTTCTAAGGCAACTGAAATAGACATACAAGTTTTTTTGTAGATGACTGCAGGGGAGCCTTCCACTGAAAATCCAATCCTAAATTCCTCACGGAGGCCTTGGCAGATGTACTGGACATAAGTTCTGTCCTAGTTCGTTCACGGCCAACTCAACCTCCCATTAATCTGGCATGAGAGGAGTTAGCACTTTCTCCAGTATGGGACCTAGTGGACAGGAGTGCTGCCATGGTTGCAAATCTCTCAACCCACAGTGATACAGAAGTAATTTTCAGGCAATGCTGAGATCCAAGCCACACTGCTAGCATCACATTCGCATGTAGACCAGACCACAGCTGCAGCACCAACAGCAAGGCATGGGCCTCCTGAGCTACGTACTGTGGCAGGATCATACTAGGTGCCCCCCACCTCTCAGCAGGTTCATGGACATTGCAAGCAGAACCAACAGGAATACCAGCATCAGGACCATCTTTGCCTCTACCAGCAGCATGGACTGACCGGTTGATTTCAACTGTACAGCAATTTTCCCCATACATTTTTTATAGCACTGTACGATTATAACATTAATATGATTGCAGCTACCTCTTCAATATTAGTACAATTCTCAAGTCAGCCTTCTTGCCAGGGCTTCAGCAGTTGGGAATCACAGCTACAAGTTGAGCTTCCCGTGACAGTTCTTAGTGTTTTTTTTTTAGTGAGTGTCTTTATTACAGCAGCAAGCTGAAGTGTACTGTAGCCTTCACTGTGAGAAAGCATACCTGGGTAGGTCTCAGAAAGTCATTTCAGTGCCTTGGCACTAGCCTTGGAACTAGCCACTTCATAACTTCATGAACAAACCGGCTGGTTAAAAAAATGGATAAATCTTCACCAGAACAGAAGTTCTGCAATTTCCTCAATTGGTATCAAAGGGTAATATGGGCAGAGAAATGATGCAGTTCAAACCAACAATTGAGCCACAGCAAAGCCCAATGGGTAACATAATTATTGTGCAATAATTAATCCCCATGCTTGAAATTGTAGTACTGTAGACTGGGTACAGAGATATCCTCAAAGTAGTGCGGCCATTCTGTGTCCTCTACCCTCTGAGGTAAACTCAAAATGTTGGTAAACCAGTATTTACAGAACAGTCCCTCTTATCACACAGGTTTCTGAGTTTGCTCCACGGCCAGTGATAATGTGGCACGCACAGCCCGTAAGCGAAAAAAAAAACAAACAACAACAACGAGTGGAGCGATAAAGTAAGAGATCTGGCTGGCAGCCTCGCAAGCCACCTAACCGCTACGCTTAGCAATTGGAATCTGGCCACACGAGACTATGGAAGTGGCAGCTTTGATATCCATCGCCTAGTCGCTGTATAAATAATTGGTGTGGAATCATTTCAGCGAACTTACGATACAAATAGACTGCAGTACTTTTTTTCGGACCTTTTTTTCCTGGTGTAGCCAGACCCTTTATCCAATCGCTAGGCAAGTATAATTTCTCAAGCAGATTTTCTCCGCGCGGTGTATAAACAGAACTGAATCATTAGCGCTAGCGACGAACCGGTGTGTAAGCGGAAGAGGTGACGTTGGCGTCGAGCTTGAATACTACTCCCTCTGCTACACCCGAAATGGACCAAAGCGTTAGTTGGCGTCCGGGTGAGGCTTGGCGTCCGCATAATTGTGCTGAAAGGGACCCACTAAATGAGCTGAACAAAATGCCCAAATGCCTAACACACCAGAATCCAGCAAGGGCACTCCAGCTCCTGGGGGGGACCGGAAACCAGCAGAACCTGAAAAAAACCCTGGGACTAATGGAGAAGTAGGGCAATCTGGACAAGCTCCACAGCAACAACAAAAACAAGAAGTCCCAAGCCAATACAAGAGGCGGGGAGCTGCTACCCCTAATTCCTTAATGCGTTTGCACCAAAAGGGATACATTCTTGACAACAACCATACATTAGGAACTGGTGCATATGCTAAGGTAAAAGTGGGGACTTCCTTGAAAATGAACATTCAGGTAGCGATTAAAATTGTCAATAAATTGTCAGCGCCGAAAGAAGTAGTGGAGAGATTCTTACCTCGTGAAGTTGAAACTCTAGGTCTGGTTAGTAACGAACATGTTGTTAAACTCTTTGAAGTCATCGAAACTCCAGAAACATTATTTTTTGTGATGGAACTCGCTGATCGAGGTGATCTGCTAGAATTTATCAATGAAAGAAAATATCTTTCAGAACGATTATCTCGTGGATTTTTTTCGGATTTGGTGAAAGGAGTTGCTCATTGCCACAATCGAGGTGTAGTCCATAGGGATCTCAAATGTGAGAATCTTCTGTTGGATGCTCATATGAGACTCAAAATATCTGACTTCGGCTTTGCAAGAAAATATCATGATAATCTGAAAACGTTTTGTGGCTCCTTTGCGTATGCTGCGCCAGAAGTCATACTTGGTAATCCTTACGATGGTCCAATGGCAGATATTTGGAGTATGGGTGTAATTCTTTATGCCATGGTTACAGGCAGACTTCCATTCAAAGATACGAGTACCAGTGTTTTAATGGCAGACATCGCAATTGGACCAAAATTTTCATCACGTCACACAGACAAGCTAAAGATATTAGTTCGCAACATTTTAACCTATTTACCTCGTGAGAGAGCGACTATGAAAATGATCCAAAACCATCCATGGATGGAGGTTCCGAATAGCCAACCAACTACTGGTGGTGGTGGTGATTCTATTGGGGAAACAAGTAAAGGTGAGACTAGCACAACTACTTCAGGTCCTGAGTCACCACCTGCAACTACTATACCACGGAAGCCATCCGTTCTAAGGGCTAATCGAAGGGAAGACAGTTCATCAAAAACTGGAGAAAACTCATCTTATATTTCACCAAAGATTGATTCAAAGAATACAACACGCAGATCAATATTTAGTCGAGGAAGGGCACTTTTTAAGGCCCACACTCCTAAGCTTATGAAGCCCAAAGTAGATCGACCTTCTTCAGTACAGACCCAAGACAAAGCAAAATCTCACAATGTTCTTCTTGGAAACAGGGCTACGATCAGAAAGCCTCCTCAGCATGACTACTCCATCAAAGGTCAGAAGAAATAGCATCTTTTTAACAAGGATTAAATTCCAGGGGAATTTTCAATTCACCATTTCAATTTTATCTTTATAAAGTTGTTATTTCTGAATGAAATAAAATACTTGAATTATACTTCACTTGCAACCTGAATAAAATAATGCTTTTGTAACATTATAGTCCATCCCAACTTAAGTTGCAATTTTTCAAATAAGCAAAGTGGATTTAAAAAAATTGTGAGTGTAATCAATAAAAATTGTTCAACTTATCACAGCATAAATAATCTACGTTGAAATTTTTTTCAAACTTGAAAAAATTTACCAGTTTATAAGAGTGAGACAGTAAAGAATGCATAGCTGACTGGAACAATTTTGATTGATAATATTCATGTCTTTCAGGGTTGAGATAGTTGTGCATTCCATGCAGGCACTTAATTTTAAATTCAAACATTCCTGGCTGAAGCAATACATTATAGGACTCTTCATTAATATACAGGTAATAAGTACTCTTAACCTGATGGTATTTTATTGCTAAAGTCATCCTCAAGGATCATTAAGGTTAAAATCTCTATGTGATTTACATTAATTTGACCTGCAGAAAGAGGTTTAGAATTATATTTCCCAATCTGGAAACACCCAAGTTGGCATGCAGACAGTGTATAGGATACCATGTAGCTATGGGAAGTGTAAAGGATACCATGTAGCTATGGGAAGTGTATAGGATACCATGTAGCTATGGGAAGTGTATAGGATACCATGGAGCTATGGGAAGTGTGTAGGATACCATGTAGCTATGGAAGTGTATAGGATACCATGGAGCTATGGGAAATGTATAGGATACCATGTAGCTATGGAAGTGTATAGGATACCATGTAGCTATGCGAGGTCTATAGGATACCATGTAGCTATGGGAAGTGTATAGGATACCATGTAGCTATGGAAGTGTATAGGATACCATATAGCTATGGAAGTATATAGGATACCATATAGCTATGGGAAGTGTATAGGATACCATGTAGCTATGCGAGGTCTATAGGATACCATGTAGCTATGGGAAGTGTATAGGATACCATGGAGCTATGGGAAGTGTGTAGGATACCATGTAGCTATGGAAGTGTATAGGATACCATGTAGCTATGGGAAGTGTATAGGATACCATGGAGCTATGGGAAGTGTATAGGATACCATGTAGCTATGTGAGGTCTATAGGATACCATGTAGCTATGGGAAGTGTATAGGATACCATGTAGCTATGGGAAGTGTATAGGATACCATGTAGCTATGGGAGGTGTATAGGATACCATGTAGCTATGGAAGTGTATAGGATAAAGGGGTATATTTCCCATAGCTACATGGTATCCTATAAGAAGATAAAAATATTTCAGGCATTGCTATTATGTTTGGCAGCAACATCACCCATTAAAATGTTAAAAGACATCAGTTTGAAAAGATTCCAGAATGCTGGCTGTTGTGTATGATGTGCACTAACTTAGTTACTAAAACTAGACTTGGACTTGTAAATAACAGTACACTTGCACCACTGAATTTACTGTTTATTTTAAAGGTAAGGTTGATTAAATATGAAGTTATTGGCTATATAAACAGAGAATACAGCCATAATAATATGTACATAGACTATCTAATTTATAGATGACATTTATTACAATTAACCTTATTTATCTTTTAATTTTTTATTTGAGCAAGTGCATGTATTTTTCCTTCGCTACATTAAAAAAAACACCCTCACTTTTGGGTTGTATTTCACATATTATTACATATTCCTCTTTAAGGTCATTCCAGATCTGCAAAATATAATACAATAAAAAAATTTAGATATATTTTTATTTTAATTTTGTAATTCAGTTTGCAATTCATCTGCCAAAGAATCAAATGATAGCTTTCTGATGGCTCCAATAAAACTCCGCCAAGTTACAGGTTCACCTGAGCTAGAATTTCCTGCCAACCACTTCAGTAATACTTCCCTGCAGCATTCTTCAACTTGATAGCGACAATTCCTACTAATGTTATCAATTATTGAACTCGATAACGAAGAAGGCTGAAGAAGCTCAAGGTACAAATCTTCCCAACGGCTGGCTAACTGATCACGAATAACTATTTCTTCTCCAGATTGTCCCACAACCCGAATAAGTTCATGAGGCTTGGGTCGATCATCTACAGTTCAGAAAGTTGTGTAACTTTTAGCAGTAAATCTGAACCATGCTATCACTTACCGAGTCTTGGAACTGCATTAGGTTGAGCAGATTTCTTGGATTCCTGGCTTTCTTTGTCAAAGAGGTCTAATAATTCAATAATCAGATCCCTCCACTTTAAACTCTCAAATGCGTCCAAAAGGCATAAATATGTTGCATTAATTCCAAATTTTTGCCTCCACAGTCGCAGCATTCCTAAGTAATTAAGAAATGTACTTGCATCTTTTATGTGAGTAGTGCTAGTTACATATAAGACTTGCTACAAATATATTTTGAACACAGAGCAGTCACTAGTGATAGTCAATGTCTGCACCATGGACATTAGTCACTAGTGATAGTCAATGTCTGTGCCATGGACATTAGTCACTAGTGATAGTCAATGTCTGCGTATGGACATTAGTCACTAGTGATAGTCAATGCCTGCATATGGACATTAGTTACTAGTGATAGTCAATGCCTGCATATGGACATTAGTCACTAGTGATAGTCAATGCCTGCATATGGACATTAGTCACTAGTGATAGTCAATGCCTGCGTATGGACATTAGTCACTAGTGATAGTCAATGCCTGCATATGGACATTAGTCACTAGTGATAGTCAATGCCTG
>WLWI01004425.1_pt1 | contig 11898 bp, 14 predicted proteins | sample 6701501 | NCBI WGS metagenome assembly WLWI01 (sample SAMN12718690, study PRJNA515312) | sponge metagenome | isolation source: marine sponge | host: Mycale hentscheli | place: New Zealand: South Island, Marlborough, Capsize Point | collected 2014-11-01
CACCCAGAAGGTTTGTAGCGTTAGCTATTCTCTCTGCCATATTGGTCGACACTATTAGGCTGGAGCTATTTCGCGGGAGTTGTTATGGTGACTCTGTGATGACGTTTTTTTATAAGTTCGTTCACGGCCCGCTTCAAAAGACAAAGTAAGTTTAGTGTATGAAAACGCTATCTACTAACGCTGAAATTTTGCACAGAAGTTGAAAACCCCTTGTACTTAGCCCTGTTAATTTTTTTTTTTAATCCAGAAAAAAAAATTTTTCGGCTTTTTTCGGCCTTTACGCGTTTCAATAATTTATTGCAAATGGTCGATTTTCACGGAGCGGGTCACAATTACTATCTCTTAATTCTTTCACATAGAAGGAAGCCACTGAAACTGCTATCTAGAACTATCCTCTGCTCCAATGCACCAAGAATAGGACAGGCAAAGTTGGTAGAGCCTAAACTATTTGGAGCAAAGCATACGATATTGCTAGGGACAAGGTGTGAACAAGTATACAACATCGCCACACTCAATCATCCAAACAATAAACTCTCATCAAGAACATCAAACAACTCACCTATTACACACATACCTGACTACTGACCTCCTCTCCCAGTCCTAACAACCATAAGCCCCAGATAGCTTATCAATTACACTGATACTATACAAACCACTACCCTAATTACGCAAATAATCTACTCATAAGTACCCACACCTTACCAATTATATACCTGTATCTCGCCAATCACAGTCGCATACTGAGCAACAAATAATACATTTTACAACATATGTATACACCCCCATAACTGAAAAGGTAGTCCACTAACATTTTCTATGGTCACAAATGATGATTTCAGCTCATGTGGACTTAAGTTGTGAAATATCTCTAGGACACATCATACATTATCTGTAAGTGGAAACTCCCAGACAGGAATACCAAAGGAGAAATGAGAGATGGACTCTTATACTAATCACAAACATGCACACACACACATTCCTTCTCTTTCTTACTTTGAGATTTTCTTCTGTACTGCCTCCAGATACTTGATAGTAGACATGTTTAATTCCAACACTACATCCAACTCGAACCTCTCGTCCTCACACCTGCACGCACATGCACACACATACATAATGGAAAAGGGGAGGGGAATTATGAATCGTGGCACCGGTAAGGGTGTGGTCATACTCACGATACCAACTACAGACTACCTGAAAATATACTCCTCATATTGAGTTTTTCTGGTGCCCTCAAAGGTGGAGTCTTCAGACCACATGGGGAAGGACACCCATGTGTCATTCAAAACTTCACGACACAGGAGAGTACGCCCAGAACACTTGGGTTGAGCATACGTCTTAGGTAAAGCACGATAGCTTGCTCCGTGACGCTTCAGGTTCTTGTAATCTGACAAAACAATAAACAAGTGCAACTATCATGTGACCTGGATGGCACAGCTTCAAATAGCCAGCATATAGTGAAGTATCTACATTACCAATGCAACAGCTCACTGGTAGACAAGACTTACAGGATGCCACTTCTACCGACCAACATTCGCTTCTAAATTCTAAACCCATCCGTAGTCATTTCTCCTTACCCAACTCTGCTGCAAACTCATTGACACGTTCCTTTCCCACGTAGGGACCAGAGCCAGCATTGGTAGGTAACTGCTCTGGCAGGCATGGCTCCTTGAATCCCAGCAAGGTCTTCAACATTCCAAATAACTCGGGATATTTCCTGCATACCAAGACAGTAAACAACCATGAAAACATACAAACACTCCACCACAACTAAATACCCTCCTCCTCCCCCCCCCCCCCCCCACCCACCCCCCCCAACCCCCTCCACCCCCCCCCCCCCCCAACCACCTCCTCTATGTCTCCTCCTTACCCCAGAAAAGGTGTGACTAACTGCACCAGTTCATGTCTGGACACAATCTCCTCATTGAAGAGCATCAGGCAGCGCAAGAAATTGTCATAAACCTCCTGATTCTGCAACACTTTACGTATCTATACAGGAAAAAAAATTCATCATAGAGAAAGGCATTATTAAAATCATATATGTCTGCTTGCATGAATCTACACTGATGAAGTAAGTCATTTACATGCATACACACACACTGGGTTGTACAAGAGGCGTAAGGTATGGAAGTAGGCAAGGTACGATGTGAAAAAGACTTGGTAAAGATGGGGTTAAGGTAAAAGTTAAGGCACAGAAACAGGCGGGGTAAGGTGTGGAAACAGGATGGGTAAGGTGTGGAGACAGGCTGGGTAAAGGTGTGGAGACAAGCTGGGTAAGGTGTGGAAACAGGATGGGTAAGGTGTGGAGACAGGCTGGGTAAGGTGTGGAGACAGGCTGGGTAAAGGTGTGGAGACAGGCTGGGTAAGGTGTGGAAACAGGCTGGATAAGGCTGGATAAGGTGTGGAAACAGGCTGGATAAGGCGTGAAAACAGGCAGGATAAGGCGTGAAAACAGGCAGGGTAAGGTGTGGAAACAAGTTGGGTAAGGTATGGAAACAGGGTGGGTAAGGGGTGGAAACAGGCTGGGTAAGGTAAGGAAACAGGCTGGGTAAGGGGTGGAGACAGGCAGGGTAAGGCATGAAAACAAGCTGGGTAAGGCGTGAAAGCAGGCAGGGTAAGGTGTGGAGACAGGCTTGGTAAGGTGTGGAGACAGTTGGGGTAAAGTGTGGAAACAGGCTGGGTAAGGTATGGAAATGAATAGGACAAAGTGTCAATACAGACGGAGTAAGGTATGATGAGGTGACTTCAAAAACAGGTAATGTGTAATAAAGACTCCTGAAGTCCAGCACTGACACAACACTGTGCAGTGTTCACTACACATCCTAATCATGTCACACATGATTGGCCTAGAGTACACAATGCTCCACAATGAGTTCTTCAACTGACGCTTACGTTGTCAAAGAGGGCCAGCTCTGCGTAGTTGGCATGCTTGCCGACATCAGCCAATACATCCTTGGCAGAGTTCTTTGGCTTTTTAGCATGAGCAGAAGTAGCAGTGGACACGCTGCTCTGGGATGCCTGTAAGTAAACATCAGAACACAAACAGGAAGTAAAAAATTCAAGCTTGATGAGACTTATTGGCTTAAAACAAAGAGATTATTTTACCTACATCGGTTCTGATGGGTTTATCCCATAAAATTATGTAGATACGTATTATGAGGATAAGCAAGGAGTTGGGAGGTAGTTACTAGTGAGCTGAACTTTCCATGCGACTTTCTCTCAATGCCATATAATTATCATCATGAGTACGTAATCCAATGTCTAGAATTACAAATAAATACACATGTATGCAGATGTGCAAAATACACACCTTCCTAGTGCCTTTAGTCGTCTTGGTAACTCCAGTACCCACACTAGTTTTCTTGGAAGGAGGTGGTCCCCCCAAAGAGAAGGATGTGTAAGCTGAAGCCTCAGGCAAGAACTGGCTAAACTCCGCCAGCAAGTCCTCCTGGTTCTGGAACAGGTTCTTTACCTAAACACAACCAAATATAACAGTAAGACTTTGAATAAAAAGAAAAGCTATCCTGAGCTAGAGGATGTAGCATGGAGAGTGGATTCAGTAGCACAGCCACTTCAAACTTTGTCCAATTTATTGGTAGTAAGGGAAGAAATGATTATAGGCTGGCTAACGTCAACTAGAACATAATTTTCTTCTTTCCTGCTTTGAAAATATAACTTGTACTGAGCATGCTCAATAGTACCTAAGCAAAAATACTGAATGTACCTGGGTATAGACCTCTGACTCGCTGAGTGGTAAGGCACTACTACCACCTCCTCCTCCACCTCCTCCTCCTCCTCCTCCTCCACCACCACCACCACCACCTCCACCACCACCACCACCACCTCCACCACCACCACCTCCTCCACCACCTCCTCCACCACCACCACCACCTCCTCCACCACCACTTCCTCCTCCTGCCCCTCCTCCTCCTTCTTTCTGAATACGCTGCTCCTTCTGATACTTGTGCAGAATCTCCAAAAATGCCTTGTAGATGTCCGGATGCTGCTGGAACCTTGTCTGAAATTACATTATATGAGCATGTGCATGATAAATATAAACATCCATAGTGGGTCCTCATAGTGGTAGCTAGGGTACATGTACTCACAACTACACATACTCACACACATGTGTGACACCTGTTCTGTGTAGAAATACAATGTGCAGTCAATAATACCAACACAACAGAAACTGACACAACAATCCAAGCTTCTGGCTGGAACCAGTAGGGAACACCAGTAATGGCAAGCAGTAGCAAACCATTGAACGTATAGAAAACAAGTGTGATAGAAGTCCAGAAGTTGAACATTCAGAAGTGTATTATGATTATTGCATGAACCACAGAGAAGGTGATTCTCCACTTTTACCAATAATAAGTAAAGTTTGATTTTCACATTACAGGGGAAATTACTAATAATTACAGCAACATACGTGTGTGTGTGTATATATATATATATATACAACAATACCATTAAAAAGGCCAACCTTAATCTTGTTGACATAGTTGATGGCATGGTTGAATTCTACTGGCTGGTGAGCAGAGCCTTGCGCTGAAGTCCCACCCCCTGTACCGGTGGACTGGGCAGTGCCCAGTGTCTTCCCTCCTCCACTTGTACCAGTAGCACTACTTCCACTAGGAGAACTTGACGCTATACTGGTAGCAGCCTATAGAGGATTTACAATATCACTTTTAACACAAAAGAAGCCCTACAAGAAGTATTGTTTGCCCAAAAACATACTTAGCTAGACGTACACTTCGAGTTAGATAAACCCTCCTAGTTAGCACGTCATCTAGTTAGACACACCTCTTAGTTGAATACGCCCTCCTAGTTGGACACGCCCTCCTAGTTGAATACACACTTCTAATTGGACATGCCCTCTTAATTGGATGCGCCCTCCAAATTGGACGCTCCTAGTTGGACATGTCTAGTTAGATAAGATACACCCTCCAAATGTGTAAGCCAAATTGGACATGCCTTTGTTCTTCCCGACCACCCCCACCACCACCACACCCCCAATTCCTTACATTAGCAGCAGCCTGACTACTGTTGTGAGCCTGCGCAATCTTGGCCAGTGTCTGGGAGTGCTGGGCTGGACCACTAATATTGATCTCATTCTGGTGCACTTCTATCTTGAAGCCAGGTGGGAGGAAAGTGTTGAAGCCTACTATTAGGTCCGGATGGCCTTTGAACAGGTTTGAAACACGACTTATCACTCCTGGAGTATCAATGCTACATGGGTTTTTTATACAAAAAATGGGTATAACACAGTCATGCATCTAAACCTATTCAGATTAAGTAATAAGAATTTACCTCTGTGACTTGAATTCTTTCATTATGTCCAAGAAATCATTGTAAACTTGAGGTTGGTTACCAAACTGCAGCTTGACTTGGTCCAGGTATGACAGAGCATCCTCAACTTTTAGCCTCTGAAACTGACTAGAAGTGGACACTGAGCCAGTTCCACCCTGAAAGAAAGAATTGGTGGGCATTAAAAAGAATTTCAGGCGTATAACTTTCAATTGCTTACAGGTGCTTGAGAAATTGAACCAGAAGCTGCTGAAGCCAGTTGGCTGGCAGCTTCTGCAGTTGCTGCAGCCTGCTGACTTCCACCAGTACTCTACAAAAAATAAATAAATAAAATATTTGGTGCTCTTTAAATAGGCCCCTACAAGAATATTTTTAAAATACTTTCTTTTTTTGACATACCATGACTGAAAATGGGACTCCAGCAATTGGAGAAAACCTATTACAAAGAGCTATAATAAAAAAAACAGAACCAGAATTTTTTAGTCTTACTGAATAATACTTCTAAGATCACCACATGCAGAAACTCCGTCCGCACTGACAGAAGAAGGCGCCAATGAAGTGGGCGAAACTATTGTATTCCCGAAGGCAACGAAGTTATTTCCAACTACACACTTCTGCTTGTCGCTACCGCTACTACTATCCACAAGAACTGGACCTACTGAGATTGCAGCCGACACTGCTGGTTCTTGCTGCTCTACTACCAAACATTGGGCACTCCCATTAGGATATCCTCTTTGTGGGTAGGTTGGGCTTCCCGCATCGCTTGTGGGTACTCCTCTACTAATACGATCAGACATGATCCGGTTCAGCGAAACCAATAGCGAAATCTCAACAGCTCTCTGAATACAACTATTATAGAACGACTTTTTTAACCGCGCAACTACATCTTGTTTTTAACCTCAAGGGGAAAAAAGCAGGTGGCAAAAAATGTATTCATACCTACTTGGAACCACCTCAGAGGACAGATAAAATAATTATTTTATCAATGCAGTGATAACTAATAATAATAATAATATAATAACAAATAATAATGATAATAATAATAATAATCATAATCATAATAATAATAATAATAATAATGCAATAATTTATATATAAAGGTTAATTATGCTGATATTTGTGTTTATGTTTGCTTCTTTTCTTTTCCTTGCTCTTGTTTTCCACACAAGAAGATTCCTCTCTTTTCCTTTTTTTCCTCCTCTTGGCAGGTTCATCTTGACTGCCTAATATTATTTCTTCCTCCAAAGCTTTTTCTTGATCCTCAAGTCGTTGCAGTTTCCCGTTGAGTTTACATCCATGGCGAGCAGCCCTGGACAAAACAACTTGAGTCATCATAAAGGAGTGACAATAAGGAGTATTATAATAATACACAAGGAAGGGGTAATGGGCTAGTGTATTACAATAATAGTGAGCTAAGGGGGTTGGAGACAAACAATGGCTTTACTCTTACTTATGAGCTGTTCTCCCACCACACGCTTCAAATAGCTTTTCTTCCACACCCACACCATGCTCCTTTTCCTCTTCTTTTCCTTCCTCACTGCAACCACCTCCTTCTGACTTCATTTCCTCATAAGCTCCATGGACAGTGATTGAACCAGTGAGGTGAGCGCTAGATGACAGAAACCCTCCATAGTGGAGTTCTCTCCTGTGGTTACCGTAGTGCTTCCTGGTTCGTTCCAAAGATGTGTTCGAAGACGCTTTAACTGCTACCGAGTCATCCTACACATACAGTACATACATATATTATAGGTTTTTACTTAAAAATGAACTAATTTAATCAAAACGCACTTCCACATTCTCGCACACATTGATTCCCTTTGCAGCCTGGTTGAAAACCTTGCTCCACCAATTGGATGTGAACTCTGCACCTGCACTGCTTCCCACCTAGAATGAATTCTCCAATATTAAAATCTCTCGGTACTCACACATAGAAATATCGTACCCCAGAATTATCCCGTTTCAGCTGCACTTTAATGGGTTCTGCAGAACCTTTCACTGACCTTCCTAAACCTTTGCCTATTCATGAAACATAACAATATTACCATGACAACACTCATCCTTTCTATAACATGCATACATATGTTCATGTAATACAAACTTTCAAGAGAGTGTATGCAGCTATTTAATTAAAGGTATGGGATGAGGGAGGTGAATGGAAAAGGGGGTGGAGGGGGAAGGAGCGAAAAAATAAATGACAGCTATAGGTTTGGAAGGAGAAATAAAATCCAAGCACAATTTACACCTACCACAGCAGAATGTCAACAGAAAGCATGTGACATTCTCACATTGTAAAAAAAATTATTGGAAACTTTGAGGAACCATTCAACAGTAGAATAATGAAGCTGTGTTCGTCACAGGACAACACTTTGTTTTACTGCAATTCTGATTACAATTGGTCCCAAAGGTCCATCCTTACATGTAATGCCAGTAACAAATTCCGACCAAAACTCCACTCCCAGTCTAAATAATTGACTGTTGAGAGCAGACTTTTTTTTTCAAAGCTTGGGACTCTCATTGCACAGCGACAGCAACATTATAAGCAACATTAATTAAGACAAAAAAACGTCTTCTTAATTTATTCACACGGAAATCAGGGCAAGCTCCACCTTTACCAACGACTTCCATAAGACCAGCTTCACGCTTTGAGTTATAAAATAATTTACCAAACACTACACCAGTATAGACTACAGAGCGAGAGACACTATATTTAAAGAATTTTTTTTATATATGTACCTTTAACCCAACCATACTTCGCTAACTGCTTCTCCGCAAACTCCATATGGAATTACATACAGCAGCCACGCCTTATGACATCATTGCACGTGAGTTTTTATTTGGTAAAAAAGTTTTCGACGGGCGGAGTTCCAGGGTGTTCTGTGTTACTGTTATTTCGACTTGGTCTTGGGAGCTCAGTGGAAGGCGGCTAGGTCGGAGCTGTATTCGGACTGAAAACTTATAACGCTGGATTTCTGCTGTTCGGGATTCATTAAGTTCGATAGAGAAAGAGATAGTTGTGTGGCTTTGTAGAACCAAATGGCTAAGACTTACGACTTTTTGTTCAAGCTACTGCTGATAGGTGACAGTGGCGTTGGGAAGACTTGCATACTGGTCAGATTCTCAGAAGATGCCTTCAATTCAACGTTTATATCTACAATAGGTAAGTTAATGAAATGGTTTTTGTAAATTTGTCAAGATGAGCCCTTTCAATTTAGTGACTTTATGCTGATTCAGTGAGTTGCATGACGAGTTCACCTTTGTACTGATTATTTAACTATCCTTTCTTGGCAGTATAGGGCTGAGTACACAGGTTTGGATTGTACCAGCGTTTTCAGCTGATCTTCAGGAAGTGTGTTTTGCAGCACCATGTCACAAACAAAGAGGATTCTTGTCTAATTAGCGTAACATAGAGCACACTTTAGGAGCTGATAGTGATTGGCATATATATGGCCGCAGGTGGTACAAAGCCCCTCCCAACGTGTACAGGTTTGAAATGGCAGCAATGAACCTTTGATGGATTTGACTGATTTCCTAGGTAAATTGACTTTGTGACTAGTACTTTTCCCTTTTGTTATGATGTCTGGCACAGTAGCTATCTTTATTGGTAATAATTATACTCCGCCTCACCCATTTGATTAGTGGTGAGGACTAAGGGTTACCTTTGTGTTGTGAGAGAGGGAATGAGTCTACATTTACTGGTGACAAGGAAATGTTCTTCAGTATTACAGAGTGTTGCGCTAATAGCCACCATTTCGTGGTAGAGGAAAGAATTTATTTTTTTAGGTGGTTGTACATGATTATGAAAGTGTTGGGGAAGTGTTAGTATTTGGAATTGGTATCTTCTTGCTTTGACATGCCAGCATATGTGTGTGTGTGTGTGTCGACTGGTTTCTGGTAAAATTGAAAGTGTTGACTTCATCAGTCTGAGCGTGGATGTGCAAGTTTCGTGAGATTTGCGTGGTCATTGTATTCATATGCTAGTGACCGGTTAACGCTGCTTGATAACAATATCGATTGTTTTTTCACGAGTTTCATTTTATGGTAAGGTGCAATGGTCAGGGTGCTATGTATAAGAATTTTTTTTGGATTTAACAAACTGATTATTTTATAACCATGTTTGAGACTTGATTAGGCAAGTCAGACATTATACCCTTTTCAGTATGTGATAGCACTTTTCTAATTAAAAAATAATAGTAATAAAAAATATATAGTAAAGAAAGTGCAAGTATAATCCAATCTGTTCGGAAGTTAGTAAACGGTGTGTTAACTGGACCGCACTAATGGCTTTAGTTGTTGTGGCTACGGCAATTTAGCCGTGCTTGACTTCACTACCAGCTGCTATAGCTGTGCGTCATTGGTTGTGTGTGGTTATAATGGAGGAGATTTTGTGCTTGTGGAGAGACCCAACTTGCTAAGATAGCCATATTGTTCCCTGGTCCAACTGACTGCTGAGTGCTTAGTCTGAGTGTGTACCATTGCAGATGTCGTCTTATATGGCAAGGCACATGTAAGATATACCATCAATATGGTAATGATAATGAATTAACCTTTGTCTGCATTCCCATCATGCTTTTTTTAAGAGAAGGTTAATTAGGATTTTGCATTTGAGCACAGCTCATGAACAAGGCGAAATAGAAAAGAGAAAATAGAATTCACTAGCTTTTTAATTGAAGGGTTTTTTTGTTTTTTTTTTGTAGTTGTTGTTTTTGCTTTCTCCTATTCCACACGTCTTCTTGTTTATAGTATCTTTGTTGTTGTTGTTGTTGATCTTGATGGTGCCATGTATGCAAGGTCTACATATTTACAGTCTTTTTTTACCAGATGTTGTTGATCATAGGACTGACATTGAGACTGGAAACGTTAGAAGAAGCTTTAAGCCCTTCGTTTTAATGATACAGCTGGATTCATCACACTCTTAATAGTGCTCACTATATCAAGTCTTTCACTCCAAGGGACTAGTTAGAGGATTGGAATGATACAGTTAGCATTGACTTCATACCACAATGAACGTGAACTCTTTACTTTGATATTAGATAACTACAAATTATCCAAGACTATCTCTTACGTTTGTTTGTTGTTTTCGAGCTTACCAAAGCTTAAAAATTATAATCTAGTGGGGCACTATCCAATACAAATCTGACCTTTCATTATTTTTTTCCTTCTTATTATGCAGTCTGCCGGTCTAACTTTTATGCCATGAAAATTATGACTAATTCATGTTGCTTGGATCACCTAACCAAATACATCGTCTCAATACATAGCTGTGTTATATAGAAGTGGGTGCATAGAAATGTGGACAGTGGCCGTTTTAAAACATTCTATGTAAGATTGGTCTAACAATATGCACTGGAAAGAGAATGTCACAGTGTTATGTTCTCACACTGTTTAGAGCAATCCTTCTCTATTTTTTTAAGCTTTCCTCCCCCCCATTTTTTAAGTGTTTCTGCTTAACTTGTAATTTGACTGTTGTTATGAGGCAGGGAGCTGTGTATTGAGTTACGTTTTTGTTAATTGTTATGATAAAGCTTGTTTGTTTGTTTTAGAGAGTTATAGAAATTGGTAGGTAAAGCTATATAGGAGAATTGATCTACTTGCCCGGTACAACAGACGATAAGATGTTTATTTGGGGTTTTTTTTCCCCTTCCTTTTGCAAAGGCTTCTTTCTACTAGTGGTTTGACTAGTGAGTGCAAAAAGGTGATCCTCAACAATGTAGAATAGGACAACAGGAATTAAGTTTTTTTTCTAGTGCTTCACAACTACTTATCGTTACGTTTTCAATAAACATGACTAATATTTTCACCAAAACACGTGCAATCAATCATGTGTGACGGTGTTGAATTAGTAGGTAGGTGGAGCTTACCTAGTAGTCCATGCCAACAAAAGACCTTGTGTGAGGCTTAGCAACTGTTGCTGAAGCAGATGATTGGAATGTGTGCATGTTCATTGCCAGGTTCCATGCACACAAGGGGCAATGTTGAGTTTTGTAGTGAATGGATCGTGTGTGCTGAGCTGGCATCAGTAGAGATAGTATAGGAACATGAAAGAAGTGAGCCGCTGGTTCCTGTAAGATACTGTACACCTATAGTAAGAAGTAGCTTTACTAATGGAACTCGGATGCTGCAGTAATATGAGGACTAACTAACCAGTGTCACCCTTACACTCGTTTTTTTTGTTGTTGTTTTTTTGGTTGGTTTGTTTTGTTTTTTGGTTTGTTTGTTTTTTGTTGTTCTTAGTATGCTGCCTTGTAAAAAATAATAATAGTAATAAGTAGCTTTTGAGAGTCAGTAAAATCCCATCTCATAAGACAGTTTTCGTTCGGGAGCCGCAGTATGATGATATTGGAGTAACACTCGTACTAGCACTTATTGTAAAGTTAAAATATTTCTGTTTCCTGAGCTGAGCTCTCGTAATTACTGGGAGTAGTCTACACAGCATCTTGAAAGGTTGCGCGTCTTCAGAAGTAACCTTCGGTGGTCCAGTAAACACGTATATATTACTTCCATCCCCTTTTCTCCTCATTTGGCTGGACAGTCTGAAATCTCCATTAAACCAAAGCTTACAGGCTCCATCCACCCATGTTGAACTGGGAAAACGCC
>WLWI01004426.1_pt1 | contig 11898 bp, 11 predicted proteins | sample 6701501 | NCBI WGS metagenome assembly WLWI01 (sample SAMN12718690, study PRJNA515312) | sponge metagenome | isolation source: marine sponge | host: Mycale hentscheli | place: New Zealand: South Island, Marlborough, Capsize Point | collected 2014-11-01
GACTCTTTAAAAAGCTGGCCTACTATTAGCGAGTGATAGCACGGATAACCTGTGCTATTAGGGATCAATAGCACTCGTAAAGCAATTGAAATAACACTCGGCTTTGCCTCGTGCTATTTCAATCGTTACTCGTGCTATTGATCCCGAATAGCACGGTTACCCGTGCTATTACTCATACCAATATAATAAATAAAAAGAAAGAAAAAAAGAGAAAAAAAGCATTCTTTTGAACATAACATCATCACTGATGAAGACTTGTCAAGTTGAAATGTCTGTTTGTGGCTAATACTATACTAAACTGTACCTACTATTTATTTTAGTACAAGTGATGTAAATTAACAAGACTGTCACTTCCGTTACTTTCAAAACCACACATCACCTCACCTTGTCATCCAAACAGCTGATGAACGAGTCTATTCGCACCTCACTGGCACTTTCACCTTGGCCTAAGTCAGTGGGCTCATCTCCTAGGACCTGGCTCTTTGACTTCTTCTTTTTCCTCTGTTTGGGGGAGAGTCTAAAATGCAGTGACGGATGGTCTACTTCAGGACTGGCTGCTGCTACCCTAGACGTCTCTATTCCTGAGTCGCTCTCCAAGTCAGAGAATTCGCTATGGTCACTTGCACTGGCTAGACTGCTTCCCGTTCCCAACAAACTGCTAGGACCTTTCTTCCTTGGCACCACTAGTAAAGATTCATTTAGCTCTTCTGAGAGACTAATGTGGTCCAATAGGTTTACTCCATTCTTGAGGGTACCTTCAGGACTTGTCCCAGGGCTGTTAGAAATGTCTGGAGGTTCTCCCTCAGCGCGTGTGGCTCGAGGGGTGGGAGGTGAGTAGTGGTACCGAGTTTCTTCACTATCAGAATCGAAGAGAGGAACGTTCACGCCTGCTCGGGCTGCGGAGTCCCCGACAAAAGACATTACCTGGTTGGCACCCACAGAAGTTCTTACAAAAACTGAGCCCAAAGACTAGGAGACCCGGAAAAAGTGTTCAAGTTTCATTACCTACCCTTGGAGGACTTCAGCACTCCATTATTTGTTTTCTCGTTTAGATTAACGCCTCGCTCTGTATTACGTGCGCGCTAAAAGGAACTAATATATGCGGTGCTCTCTAATTAAAACTATTATTCTTCTTTTTTTCTGGTTGGTGTGTGTTGTGGTGGCATTCCGGAGGACTCAGAAGAAATATATTAAATGAGTCTACTTTGCGTCGTTAGAGAAAGCAGGGAATAACTTGACGGGGCCCAGAAATTGTAGGTATGTGAAGATATGTATCTTTTACTAGTGGGTAAGCATAACATTAACAACGAGCCCATTGCCCTATTAGGACTTACTGTACTCAAAGTTCTGTCTAGTTAGACTGGTCTTTACCCAGTAAGTAGAGATTCATTTACCTTAATATTTGTAGCTTTAGCTAATTCTTTTTTTTGTCACCTAGCCTGGCTAATTTTTTTTTTTTTTTTAATATCTAAGATTTGTGAGTTTCTAGAGTTTGTGCAAGGTAATGTTTTTATATTATATCTTACGATTACACAGCTGGAATAATAGGGTATTCTTAAATTGCTGTGTTTTTTCACTCAGCTTTAGGAGTGAGCTTTAGTTTTGCAACATGTACATCCAATGTGAATAAGGCCAGAGATAGTTTATTCAAGAAGAAGCTGTATGACTTCCTCTGTTAGTGAATAGCAGCTTCACTTAGAAACTGGTTTGGCATGCCATTCACTTGCCAGAGTAACAAACACTATGTGGTGTTTGGCCAAGCTTTCAGTTCCAGGTCTGGTTTTGACATTGTTATCAATTAACCAACCACTGAATGCCAAAGCATGGATTGAAGGATAACTGGTAATTATAGTTCAATGATTTAACTTGCAGAGAGGGCTATAGTATGTCCAAATTGAGTTGGTTAGAGAAAAAAACAACTGAATAACTTTTGAATGGAAGCAGCTACGCATCCGGGGTTTGCACCATTAGAAAGCTCGCACCGAAGTGGTTAAAAAGATTACCTCAGTATACTCCAAGATGGGAGAGAAAGTGCCATTCCAAAACTCTATACAAAATTCTGGGAATAGAAGGGAAAAAACCACAGGTTTCCCACTCAAAATGTGCCCCCTTTTAGTATTAGTTGTGTCAACTCTTTTTTAATGTTAGTGTATGTGTGCTGGGAGTGTAAGTTAATATAGTATTGATGTTTGTCATGATACTGCACATCTCTTCAAGGCTTTTTTTTTTTTCCCCTGGTGGTTCAAGGGTTAGTCACCACATGTGTTTGGAGTAAGGAAACCTCTTAATCATGGGTTTTCAGAGCATTCCATCGAATAAGTATGGTTACCCTTGTGACAGACATTAGAAGTAGAAATATATATTTAGTGAAAAGCTGTAATGGTCTTTCAAGTGAAGTTAAGACCTTGTATACAAATATACCACCATTGTGTCTGAATAAATGCATGTGTGTGTGTTTTTTTGTTTTTGTTTTGTTTTATTGGTGTGTGTGTCACTTCTTGCTGTGCTTTTTTTTTGTTTTAATTGGGGGGGGGGGGGGGGGGGGGGGGGGTTTTTTTTTATTTTTTTTTAAATTTTTTTTTTCTTTTTTTCCCCGTTTGTTAAAACAATTTTTTTTTTTTTTTTTTTTTTTTTTTGTTTTTTTTTTTTGTTTTTTTTTTTTTTTTTTTTTTTTGTTTGTGGGGGGGGGGGGGGGGGGTGGGTGGGTGCATTTTTGTTAAATTATTTTTAAATCCTTTTTCTCCTTCATTACCAGTTCAGTACATACAGTATTGGTTATCTCAGTGTGTGCAGTAACATGTTTACAGAATCCATGTGTTATTGTGAACACTAACTTTGGTAGTAACAACTCCAGTGTGTATATGTAGAGGCTGGGTTCCCCCACTGTGATTCCAATGTCACTAATCTTGGCAGCTATAGAAACCACAGTAATTTTCATCTTGCTGATGCCAAATGGCACCAAGTGTGTGTGCTCTAGATCGTTTATCTTGAGATTTTTTTCCCTAACGTTATGATTTGTGGTCTAGCTGAAATTTATCGTGTAGTGTCTCTTTAAAGTTTATACTATTAATTAGTTCCATTCATGTGTAAACAGATCCTGTGTAATTCGGGAGGGGTAGTAAACAGAGGAAATATTTTAGTTAACTTGAAGCATCATAAATAAAAGCTAGTAAGTGTTAGTTCATTATTTTAATCAAAAATTGCAGAAATTTTTATATAATGTTTCTCGATGAACACCTTTTTTTTCCCTTCAGCAGGTACAAGTATATTGGCTTGATTTGAATAGGGGAAGCCTATAATATCTACTGAGGTACTGGATGAACACAACTTAGCACTTTTTTTTTTCAAACTCGTTCTGATTTGAATTATAATATACCAGCTGGTAATGGTCAGCTCTGGAGACACAGATTTTCACACCTTTTAGCCCAGGTCACTCTGATTATATGATAACGGTTAGTAAGAACCACAGACAACAGTAAAATAGTTACAAAAATAAGGTTTTCAAATTAGGCATGTTTACGGCATTCTAATACTGGCACTATTGTTAGTTGTATTCAATGTGTGTGTTTGTGTGTATGTTGGTTATACTTTAGGCATGGCGGGTGTATTAGGTGCCAGTATAGTACAGGGGGAGGTGCTTATGCTACTCTCGGTCACTAGGAAGGGAAGTCGATGGCCCAATCACAGCAGAACAGTAAGTATATCACATGGACACTACAACACTTACTCATTAGATGCTCGAGAGAACCTTGCTCAGGTTTTTTCAGTTTTTTTTGTTTTGTTTTTGTTTTTTGTTTTTTTCCCTCACCAGGTTATTATTTTAATAGTATGGCGCGTAAATTTCCCATTCAAAAATGTATGGGAAAAATCGCTGTTCAATTGAAATCGCACGGGAATAGTGAAATCGCACGGGGAAAGTGAAATAGTGCTCTACCCGTATTAGACGGAACATTTTTCAACAGATTAGGAGGAGGCATAGGTTGAAAACGAAGTTCCAGAGGAAGCTAATCCTGAAATAAGGAGATAGTGAGTGAGCTATACAGTGTAACTACAATTGCAAATGATTTTTTTTAAAAGCTGGCCTACTATTAGTGAGTGATAGCCAAATTTTTAGTATAGGATCTATTGTACTTGTAGAAGTGGAAAAAATCTATATTACTACTTTTATTCTGAGGCGTACAGAACTAGTATGTAGTTGTAGAGGTTCACCCTGAATTAATACTCTTTGCCCACTCCTGATAGATTAACAATGGAGACCAGATGCTCACGTTTAAGTCTGGAATTTCCTTTCAATAAGGTCACAATTTAAATGTTAGTAAATTCACACGCATAATTGCATGTACAGATAATACAGATAGAAACAGACGCATATGTATCGCTGTATGTAGCTTATTGCGTCGTCTTAGTTTTCTTAGCGAAAGTTTTGGGTAAATGGGGGAGTTACGGAATGATAATGTTGACTTTTTTTAAGCATGCACGTAATTTCTATAATTCCTGTACCTACTTCAGGAGGAATCTCAGGATCCCCTCTTAGGGGGTTTGTACCAGCTCCAGGATCAGTTAAACCACACCCACCAGTTGTCGAGTATGGACGTGTGTGCCGTAATCCACCCGTTCTGTCAGATTGTCCTGTCTGACGACACCACGGGACCTGTCACTGGCATGGCCATCTCTAGTCTGGAGAAGTTCTTAGCCTACAACCTCATAGGTGAGGGAGAGAGGGCTCAGATGAGTTAGTGGGGGTAGAGGTTGTGGTGCTGGTAGATACAGTACTTATGTACACTTTCTTATACTATGATATGGGAAATGATTTTCTTTTTTTTCTTCTTTTTTTTTTTTTTTTTTGTTTTGTGGTACAGATTAGTTTAGTACAAAAAAGTTTTGACCCCTAACATTTTTGGGTCTAAGCATCTTTGGTACTATGAGAAAGTTTTTTTTTTTTAATGAATACATGTTATGCGTTGTTGACATAGTTAATATATCCCTTTACATGTATAATTATGAAGCAATTTATAGTTAGTGTATGAAGACATGCACATGTGTTTAGATCTATTGTATGTGTATGTAATTTATGTGTATATACATACTTGTTGTTGTGAATTGGAGGCATTGTTAATTTCGCTAGTTGATTACTTGGATGTTTTTGTTATTGTTTTTATTTACAGACCCCTCCCACCCCAGCGCCCCAAGTGCTGTGAAAGCTCTCTCTGAAGCAGTAACACATGCACGGTATGTAACTACATGCAGTTGTAGCTCACACTCACACACACACACACACACACACACACACACACACACACACACACATATACACACACACACATACGTATATAGTAAGGTTAGAACAATTACTTAAACGTTCAAGGGCATAGCTGGGGACTTATTTAGAGACAAGTGGAAAATGGCAGCAGCCACATTAATCACCAAACTCCCTCAGACCGTTTAGAGTACATTGCAGCAACTTACATACGTAGCACATGAAAAACAAACTGGGAAGCAGCATTGCATAAGTGAGAAGTACGTAAGTCATGAGAATTAAAAAAAATTTAAAGATGTAAAATAAAAATGGCCGGCAAAGTGACCTAATGAGATTGTGTTTGTTTGTTTGTTTGTTTGTTTCAGGTTTGTTGGTACCAACCCAGCCAGCGATGAAGTAGTTCTGATGAGGATCTTGCAGGTGTTACGTACTCTTCTTCTCAGTCCCGTGGGACATCTGCTCACCAATGAGAGCGTGTGTGAGATCATGCAGTCGTGCTTCAGGATCTGTTTTGAGATGAGGCTTAGTGGTGAGGATATTTGGGGTAAAGGGTAAAGGGTGGGTCAGAGTGTGGGGTGGGGCTACAGTGAGGCAGTGAGACTTCCTCAGACTCGATAAAGATAAGGTAATTTATAATCTGTATGAAGGTGGTGCCTTGGTAAAGGGTTTCCAGCATATGGTGTTGTGCAAGCATTACGTTGTTAAGAGGACTTCGGCAAGAAGTCAAAACGTCGGGTTAGTTATAATTAACTATAATATTGGCTGTTAAAAATAGAAAATTTGCTATTGTTAAGCTATTAACCAGAAACTTACATGTATCTCATCACTTACTCAAAGAACAAACGAAACAAAAGATAGAGGAAAAAATTTGAATGTTCAGTGTTGCCAAGATAAAAAGATCATACTATGTGATCATTTGTACAGATCAAACGTCACTTAGTGTACGAACCATACCCTACACTGTGTGTGTAGCAACTGCCAGTATTGCAAACACTCCATGGTTCCCTTGCAGTACTCATAGCATTATTGTAGGAGCAGCTAATGACATGGAAGCATGCCCCAGTGCAATGAAAACTTTAAAGTGTGGCATTTAAACACATATGTACATACCTAATCAATTTTCAGAGTGCAACAGTTAAACATTTATGGAGTTGTTTTAATGTTCTTAATTAATTAAACTGGATAGGTTATGGGTGCAAAGTTCTTTAATGTTTTTGTGTGTGCGTATGTAGAGTTGCTGCGTTGCTATGGTGAGAGTACTCTAGTAGACCTGGTACAGCTGCTGTTCTCTCAATTGCCTCTATTCTCTGAAGACGAGGATACTGAAGTAGAGTCAAGTACACCCATAGATCAGGTAATGCCAAGTCAAGGGAGGATGGGGTAGTATGTGTGTGTGGTGTGCTGTGTGTGTGCCAGTTGCCTCCTACCAGTCCATCCAGCTGTGATTGGGTACATGGTATTTGCTGGGGTGCAAATTCAAGGTCTTTCCTCATTAAACAGCAATGGTCCAGGTGGGACTTCCGGGTGCCCACACCACTTGCTGTGAGGAAAGGCCTGTTCTCCTGTGAGTGAGTTCCTAGCCCTGGTTCCAGGCGGTTTGCTTGCATGGCTCACAGTGCCTGCTTAGTGCACAAGTATCCTTGCTTGTTGCTATCACAGAGAAACAATGGATAGTGTTGCAATGAATGAGCATTGACTGTACATATTAGCTCCACGGTGTTCTAAAGATTATAGGGAAATGTTGGTAATGGGTCAGCATGTGAGGGTACTATAACTGACCTTAGTGAAATGTTGGTAAAGGGTCAGCATGTGTAGTGGTATAGAGTCAACATGTGAGGTATTATTGCTTGCAATGAATGTTGGTAAAGGGTCAGTATGTGCAGTGGTGACCCTGAAATTACAGTAAAATATTGGTAAAGGGTCAGCATGTGAGGCATTTATGGCTGTCCCTAGTATTACAGTGAAACATTGGTAAAGGGTCAGCATGTAAGGTGCACTAGTATACATGTATCGCACTTATTAGTATGTGCAGTTATTAAATACTGCACAATAGTTAATACATGTAAAATGTATGTATTATGTAAAGGAGGGATGAGTGTAAGTGAGACTGTGTGTGATTTATTATACCAGTAGTTCCATGACCTCCTCAAATGTTTTTTTCCCCTTTCACCTAGACTCTGTTGCCGCCCCAACAAGGAACCCCACCCCCTGGTGACCTCCAGCCTGCCACACCTCCAGAGGAGCCCGAGATCTCTCCCACACAAGCTTCCTTGTCAGACCACGCCCTCTCAGAAGAGGAGGAATTGAGCGTGGCATCACTGAGGCAGATTTCCTCAGAGACAAAGGTGGTTTCATCAGAGGATATATTGGCAGAAGAAGAAGGAAGGATAGCAGAGGAAGAGAAAGTGAAGTCTTTGGCTCCGTACGGTCTATCGTGTGTGAAGGAGATACTGAGGTTCCTGATATCTCTCATCAATATTCAAGATAGGTCAGTGGCAGTGTGTGTGTGTGTGTGTGTGTGTGTGTGTGTGTGTGTAGATGGAGGGATAGCTGTTCAAGACACTTGCATTGGTATACATGTATGTGAGTGTCTATAATAATAATATTATACCCAATTTTCAATTACTCCTCCTCGCTCCTCCTTTTTATTATTATTATTATATTGTAATAATACCTGTGACCAATGACGACATACGTATTCATGAAGAATTCATGAGCTAATGAGCTAGATCGCGCAGGCGTACAATACTCGTGAACTTGCACTGAATTACCGGGTAAACCTAGAGTGCGAGGCAAACTGATTAGCAACCAAACCAGGCACAAAAAATGGAAAGTAGGCAGGAGTGGCACAGAATCATGAGAGCAGTTTTCGTGAACTAGAGCTGAATTACCGAGTAAACCAAGAACGCAGTGTAAAGGGTTTGGCTACGCTAGACTACTGGTAGGCGAATTCGTTTGCAACCTAACCTGGTACAACAATATATGGAAAGAAGACAAAAGTGGCCGAGAAACAGGGGAACGGGTAAAGTATCGTCAAGAGAGAATGATGACTGTAATTGTACTAAAAGCAGGTGGAATAGGTGGCGTAGGTTTCAGAAAGGAAGGCTAAAGGTCAAAAGAGAAGGCAAAAAAGCGGTTAATTAGCCGATGGAATCGAGGAGGAAAAACGGTGTAGTAGAAAGGAGAAAGTACGAAAGAGAAGGCCAAAAGGGAACGATTAATATTGCACTAAAAAGTGGATCGAATCGTCGAGTAAAGGCGGCGTAAGTTTCGAAAAGAAAGGTGAAAGTAGAAAAAGAAGGCAGAAGTTTCGTAAAAGTCCACTATCATGATAGAAGGGCAGAAAGATTTAATAGCAGAAAAGGTAGACTGAGGAGGAGAAAGGACTCCATAACTCAAGTAAAAAGAGCTAAAAAAAAAAAAAAAAAGAAGGTGGGGGATACACAATGAGATAGTTCAGAAAGAAATAGACAGGAGAGGGAAACTGATGTAACTTTTACCAATGGTAGAGAATGATATCCGTGAATATAAACTTGTACTGTGGCATTCTTACTTTGCAATACATCGAGCGCCCCTGTGTGGTGGGGTACTTGCTAGTTACTATTAATAGTATTATTATTGTTGTTGTTGTTGTTGTTATTATTTGGAGCAGTCAAGGAAACTCTGATGCTCTGGTGGGTATTGGTCTAAATTTAATCACCGTGGCAACAGAGTGTGGCTCCTCCCACCTGTGTCGATTTCAAGGCTTGGCCTCTCTCGTTCAGGACAGTCTGTGCAAGCATCTCATTCAGGTTAGACAACGCACACATGTACGTACCTAGGCAATAGGACTGATACATACATACGTACATACATACATACATACATACAGACATACATACACACATACATACACACATACATACATACATAGGTTTTAAAAAAAAATTTTGTTTTAAGAAATACATGTTCATATTTTTAAGTACGGTAGTCAAAATATAAGTAGATAAGAAATAAACTACAGTAAGTATAGTATATAGGCAACTGCATGTATTGTATGTGTGTGAAATTTGCTGAGATGCAAGAATTAAGAACAACAATGGTCGTTTTTTATTCTATATGTATTCCTAATTGATTTTCTCAATACTTACATGTTATAAATTAGATAAATGCCGTTTTTTATTGATCATATACACTATTTGCTGTACGTGTTTGCGTGTGTGGCTACACATACATGTCCATGTACTGTATTGCATGCCATTTAGCACTATAAGATCACGTGCTACCAGAGCAAGCAATGGCAGTAGCACTTGTATAGTATTAGCTGATGCTGTAAGTGCAGTAATACTCAGAATAGCAGGAGGAGTGTTGCACGTAATAATACAGTGTAGTTAACAGTATGTATAATGTGTAGTGTACCTCTTTTCTAAAGTTGTGTGTGCATGAAAGGTTGAGTATGTAAAGCCTGCAGTAGTTTGTCTTTTCTGTAACATTTACATACGTAAACCTACTGGATTTATTAATTTTTTTATTTTTATTTTTTTATTTTTTTATTTTTTTTTACTAGAGCTGATTGAATTCTGTGTATTACTGTCTATTGTGAAGTACAGTTATGAAAATATCTATTCCGCTTCCAGATATTGCGTCTAGGCAGTTTCACAGAAACTAGTTTCTGATCTGTTATTGTACAGGCTATTTCACATATCCGTGAATCCCTAGGTCATTCTATGCTTTATGTTGGCAGTAGCACTTGTTCGGTATTGGCTTATGCTGGAAGTACTTTATGTTGGCAGTAGCACTTGTACGGTATTGGCTTATGCTGGAAGTACTTTATGTTGGCAGTAGCACTTGTACGGTATTGGCTTATGCTGGAAGTACTTTATGTTGGCAGTAGCACTTGTACGGTATTTTTTGCTCAGACTACCAGGAGTGTAGCTTGTATTTACACATAATTAACTGTTTCATTTTCATTATTAGTACATGTGGGTTGTCCAAATTAGTGAGTGTTTCAGATACATATTAGTATGTGCACATGTACCTCTTCACTAAGGTAGTGTGTGCATGAATGTACACATGTGCCTCTTCACTAAGGTAGTGTGTGCATGAATAGGCTCAGAGTGTGAGGCTTAGTTTGTTTTTCTCTGACACGCCTGCTGGGTTTGATTTACTTAATTCTTTTTCCTGGAGCTAATTGAATTTTGTATATTTAATGTCTATTGTTGAGTACACTTACGAAAATATCTATTCCGCTTCCAGATATCTATTCTGCTTCCAGATATTTATTCTGCTTCCAGATATCTATTCCGCTTCCAGATATCTATTCCGCTTCCAGTTATCTATTCTGCTTCCAGATATCTATTCTGCTTCCAGATATCTATTCTGCTTCCAGATATCTATTCCACTTCCAGATTTCTATTCCGGTTCCAGATATCTATTCTGCTTCCAGATATTGTGTCTAGGCAGTTTCATAGAAACTAGTTTCTGATCTGTTATTGCACAGGCTATTTCACACATCCGTGAATCTCTAGGTCATTCTACGCTTTTTGTGTCTATTTCCCTTTTCTTCGTGAATATATTCTACCACAGATATCATTACCTCTAAGTTAATTCATTGGAATAGGTGGTGTTTTCTTACAGCATGAATGAAGTTAAAACTATTGGGTAATTGCTTTTTAGGCGTGTTCTTTGTGTGTGCGTGTGTGGGAGTTACCACAACAAAAAGGAGGAAATTGTATGTGAGCACCTTTATATACCAGCAAAACAAACTAAGATCATAGTTCTGGTGGATTTTTTTTTCCTTTCCTGCAATGGCCAAGCTTCACAGACAAGGAACTAAAAAGGAGGAGCCCTCAGACTCTATCCACAGTACTATCAGAGAATGGGTGGACCAGAGCGGCAAGTTGGAGATATTTGTAGTGGGGAAGTTGGGATCAGGCAAATCTACACTCATCAACTCTCTCCTCGACCAAGAGGTGATGGAAGTGGGGTCCAGTCTCAAGGCTGTCACCAAGAGGATAGACAGCTTCGAAGCCGTGCTGAAAACAGAGTTTACTGTATCGGACATCCAGATTATTTTGTGGGATTCACCGGGTCTGCAAGAACCCAATGTGAACAAGGAGGATGTGTTGAGGGATATCGCCCTGAAGTGTGGCAAGAATGTGGACTTGGTGGTGTATTGCGTTCAGATGACCCAGTCTAGGATTGATGCGGCTGAAGTCGAGTGCATTAACGACCTCACGCGAACCCTCGGAGTGGAACTTTGGGACAAGGCGCTATTTGCTCTCACCTTTGCTAACGATATGACAATACCGCGTAGCCACAAGGAAAAGAACTTGGAAATTTACTTCCACGAGCGTAGAGCAGAATGGGCGGAGCTTTTGCGTCATTACGTCGACGAGGCTGGAATGGGGGCAGAGAAAGCTGCCTGCGTACCCATAGTTCCCACTGGCTATTCTAAAGAACCACTCCCATTTTTAGCCACAAACGATCACTGGCTTACCGAATTTTGGACCATGTGTTGCAAGAAAGTTTCTCTGGAATCTTTCCCGGCTTTGTTCATGGTCAACCGTAACATCCAATACAACGAAATTGAAGACCAGAAATATTCTGAAGTTCTCCATGATCGTTTGAAGGGGCTTGGATCTAACCTTGACGAGGCCATT
>WLWI01004427.1_pt1 | contig 11897 bp, 5 predicted proteins | sample 6701501 | NCBI WGS metagenome assembly WLWI01 (sample SAMN12718690, study PRJNA515312) | sponge metagenome | isolation source: marine sponge | host: Mycale hentscheli | place: New Zealand: South Island, Marlborough, Capsize Point | collected 2014-11-01
GCCCTAATTATACTTGGTAGAAATATTGTGGTACAGAAATGTAGTTGTAAATCCCAAAAATCAGAACAGAAGCTAATAAATAATAACATAATAATATATATGTACTTGGATAAAAAATGATATGTATATTACAGCTTTTACTATAGATATTGAGTTTATCTAGGTGCTTTAAAAGCATAACTTCATATAGACTTTTCTTTTGTTATCATTTAATGTGAAGCACATAATTATGTGTAAATAATGGATTAATTAGATAATCAGGTAAATATCTAACGATAATGTAAGAACATAATTTAAAATGAATATAATGCAAGCAAACAAAATGCTAAATAGACTTGTAACTAATTGTTGTTATCTCAATAATTATTTATGTGCAGAAACTAAAAATAAATAGCTTCATGGCATTTTATAATTTTTAGCTACCTCAACAGAAATTACAACATCAGTTTTACCTACTATTTCTAAACATGCTACTGAAACTGTTACACAATCTCCTACTGGATCAGAGTTATGGACAACCACAATAATGCCCAAACTCACGACAGCTTTAACAACTAACGATCATAATTATCAAATACAGAATGTAGACACTATTTCCTCCTTTCAAGACTATGCAACTACCACTATTACGAGCAAAGAAATAGTGTATAGGTCAGTAAATTCTACATCAACTCCTATACTTATTCCCATTGTATCTGTATTGATTAGTATTATAGTATGTATGGCACTTATAATGACTATAGGATGTTTAGTGTGTTTCATTGTTGTGCATAAAAAGAATTCATTACTCCGACTACATGAAACTAACAAGGATCACAAAATAGAACAAGGAAGTGGTGAATATGAGGACATTGATAATGTTGTGAAGACTGTCATTCCTATCAAATTACAACCAAGAGGAAAATATTGAACTTTCCAATAATCAAGCATATAGCTTAGTAGCTGTAATAAACAAAAATGTTTGAAAGGTTGATAATGTGTTTGATTGATATTTTTATTGAAACATTTAATTATACTAATTAGCTGTTACATTATCACTTTAATTATTATTTACTAATACTGATGTTTTACATATTGTTTATAGAATTTTTGCAACATATTCATTTATTAATGATTATGTGTCAAGCAATTGTAGAGCATTTTTCATAAGAGGTTTCTTAACACCGAAGCTAATTTAGAATATTTGGTGTCATAGCAAGTTTCTAGTGCGGGGATAAATAGGCTAGCATTTTCCTCAGTACATTGTCTTAGCAGAGTAAAATAAAAACAAAACTTTAAGTGTGCAATTTATATGCACATCTATTATTGTTTTGACAAAATGACAGTACAAACTTACATATTAGCTTAACAATATTTTCAAGTCCAATGTAGCATAAGTAATGCATGACATTCTTGCTATGCACAATTAATAAATTAGGGCAATAAATGTGGGCATAAGCAGTCCTGAAACATAATACAAATAAAAGAAAATAAGGTTCATATAACCTCTGGACTAACAGCTGAGCTAAATGAATTCAATTTAAGTTTAAATGTAATGGACTAACATCACATTTAAAAGATCACTTGAGAATGGTTTCCTAAAAAGACTTGGGTGGATATTGGAATTATAGATGAGTGATTTCTTTGAGCTTGATAGGCTGTCTCTCCACCATCCCACCCAACATTATATTAATTATATTACAAAAGTCTGTGGCAGAGAGCTTGTGCATTAAGCAACCAATTCTTGGTTCAATTCCCAGTGACAGCAAAACATTTTTTTTAAATCCGTTTTGTTTTAAAAAACTGTGGAAGAGAGAATACATCTAAAATTTATAGGGATACTGCAGTAAGTTATAAAAGCAATTTATTTTTTCTTGTTTAAAGTGTAGATTATGGTGTCCAAAAGTCCCGCAAATAATTAGAGATTTTTTCTGTCATTTGATTTTTCAATATTTGGACTTATAGTTAGTCCTATTTATTTGCTTCCTGCTTCCTGAAAATTTATTTCCTGAATTGGGTGCAGTTTGTGTGATGTAGTATTTAGAACAGCTAAACTGGTTGTAGTCTTGCTATAGAAACCATACAATTTAATGGTAATAAATACAGAATTAGAGCGTTTGTTCGCCGTGTGGTTGTCGTAGCTCAGTGGCAGAGCGCTTGTGCATTATACGACTAGCGACCAAATATTTTTTTAATTCTGTATTGTTTAAAAAAACCTGTGAAAGAGAGAGAATACGTCTAATTTCTAAGTAGTTCGTGATCTTATAAGGCCAGCTCTAGCACTAGTGAGTCTGGACACCTGTAGTTTCTTTAGCCTATCATATTCTGCTGCAGATGCAAGTCAAGGAAACATGAACTCTGGTAGGGAATTGGGACCATACCTCTATGAACCAGTTGCAAGTCACAATGAATCCTCACATGAAACTTGCTATGATGATGAGGTTCTTAGAACAGTCAGACACTCCTTAGTTTAGCATAGCTTTTATTACACGACTCAATGACTGTGTATTATTATAATTATTTTAGCTAGTAACGTTTTGTTCACATAAACTGTATTCCGAGAATTGAAAATGTATTATGATGGTGCTTCATTCATTATCACTCACTTGCTATTCTCTCCAACGATGTGCATGTACCTCCATGTCAAATCATCTGACATTATTACTTAGTATCAAGTACCCGCCACACAGTAGTGCATGATGTACTAACTTCTGCCAATTAGGAGTGCAGCAGTGTTAAGTAACTATCCGAAGTTCCCTCTCCTATTTTCTTTCTCCCTGAGCCATCTCATTATATTTATATTCCTCAATTAAGCTCATGGATTCCCTTCTCCTCCTTTATCTCTCTCTCTTGCTCCTCAGCATCACTGTCATTACTCATTGGACAGTTCCTCTTATCTGCTTCTATTGTTCTTGACCATGCAATCTCCTGCTCTTTGCTTTATCCTACCCATAATTTATGGTGGATTATGGTTAGCTACTGCTGATGAACACTTTTCTCAACTCAGTTAAGGACTCCAGCTTTAGAGCATAAAAAAGCGCAAGACCAAGAAAAAAAGAAATAAATAAATAAGAGGATGATATCATCATATTATTCATAAAGAACACAGTTTCTTAAATATAATCAGAAATAGGGTTTTGTTCAGGCATGTGTAGCAGATAATGCATAAAAATCCACTATGAAACCTTTACCTTACCTATTACAAACACAAAAGCTATGCAACAATTTTCACATTTGAGAATAAGTACACTATTTCCAGATAAAATTCCACTATTAAAAAAAAAAAGCTGACTCAAAGCATTTTGGATACTATAACTTGCTTGGATGTTTTTATTTTTTGACAAAAATCCATGCCATATTATTATCAACTAACATACTGTACACAAAAGAAATACAGAGTTAATTAAGGAAATAATGAGTTCCGCAAATTCATATACAATAATTTAGCTTAATGTTTCAAACAGATTTTTTCATGAAAACAAGATTTCTAATATTTTTGCCATCTTTCTTTTAATTTAATCATGCTTGGAATAAAATCATTCATATCAAATACAGGCCAGGTACTTCTAATAGCAATGCAGATGATCTGAGTGATGAGTAACACTGGGTTGAGAATGGCTTGGACATCTCTTCAAAAGACTATCAAAGTAATCAGAATTGCCTGGGTGGCAAGGTTGAAGGAAATGAGGTACACCCTCAAAGATGAAGGAAAGAGAAACAAAAAGACAAGAGATGAATATAGAGAGATAGAACTAGAAAGCTGATTGGACAATATTTTGTGTGTATCAGGTCATGTTTTTTTTCTTAAGTTGTGTTAATGTTATGTATGAACTTTGTTGTGCTTGTGTGTGGAAGGTAAAGATTGATTGGATGATGTTGTTTATTGTAAGCATGTGTGGATCCTACAATTAGGGAATGTGCATCACCAGTGTTCTTTAGTCTGTTCTTCTTTAGTTCTTTAAATCCTGAGTGGGTTTATCTGTAGAACCGACACAGTCACATTCTGTGATCCGCTGTAATTGTATGCCATAGATGACCCTTTACCTTCCAATTATATGAGTGTATGGGGACAGAAAGGGTCTTAGCTACTAATGCACATAAAATTGAAATGAATGTGTGTTTCTACTCAATCTAACACAGAATTGTAAGGATAATTATCAAGACAAGAACTGGAATATTTCAGGAGCTATATAGGATGGTTCTCAGATAGACCTGAGCAGAAACTAGTTGTGCCATTTTTGTTGCTGTATGGTTGAACTAGATTGGAATTAACAGGGAAGTATTGGAAATAAAATGGGATTATGTGGGACAGAAGTTGAATTTACTTGTGATATAAATGAACTTGCTAAGGTGGTGCAGTGGATAGAGGAGGCTGTGCTTGTGAAAGAGACAACACCAACAACGATGGGTAGGAGGGTATATTAAAAAGAACTATGACTGAAAGTTTGAAAGGAAGCAGATGAAATGTTCAATGGAAATTACTTTGTTAGGTTGTCAAAAAGCATCAAATAGAACACAGGATAGTTTGGACCGGCTCACTTGTAAATTGCTCAGTATACCTTTTATATTTCTACACACACCAGTGTCTAATAAGTGCTAACATTAGAAGGTTCATTGTTACCATATTGTAGATAAGATAATGATGATGATGAATAGTCTAGTCATTTTAAGGTTTGACCCTAAAATAATTGCTACAAAAAGTTTTTGATGGATTCTGGTACTGTTTCAACATACTAAAAGTCTACCAAAATCTGACCAACAGAAATGTGTTACAAGTAGCATTTGTCCATATGCTCATTAATGTTCATGAGATGTCATTTGCTGGCCTAGTCTTCTGTTTTAGTCAATTTAGAGAGAAATAATTAAAACCACCGGAGACCTTGGTTCATAAGCTTTAAAATGATATATAAAATATTACCTTTATGGGAAAGTATAGAGGTTATATATTGCTAGGCAGCTTACAAGTCAATAAAGTTAAATTCCACAACATTTTTTTTATCACTATCAGATAACAGGCTCCTACTACAATCTCATGGCTAATTCTAATGGATACTGAGAAACAATCTGAACCCCAAATTCTCCCCGAGAATTTTAGATAAAGTGATTGTTAAAATATTAATAATAGAATATCAAAATAATAGGAATGAAATCAACATAATCAATAACAATACTCATAATAAAAATAGAGCAATGATAAAATTATTCCAATTAGCTTACTGTCAATGAAAAAACTAGAAAATTTACAGGTAGCATGCCTATTCTTCTCCCTCAAAAATGCCAAGAATTGCTTGCTGCTTCATTTCAAATTTGACATTTATGTACTGCATTGTTCAATAATTCATGGTTGTAATAATTCTAAAATATAAAAAAAATAATTCAATGAATAATAGAATAAGAGAAAGAAAGTGTGAAGAGGAAAGTTGCTAGTATTGGGCAAGCCATATTTTAAGCAGTTCATGTGCTGTCTTTCTCTACGACAAATTAGTATTACTTGCAGACACATCCTTTGTATTGCTCAAAGTTAGTATAGCTACTCATTGTGTAATGGGTTTTGTTCAGAGAATACAGCTATTAGAGGAAAATAATTCTGATTTGTGGCTTCAATATTATTGCTAGGGACATATTGATAATATATTTATAATTTCACATACCAATGCAGACTACAACAGTCTTTGATAGCCTGGGTTGAACAGGAAGGTGGCAGGGATGTCACAAATTGGAAGAGGCTTCCAATGATAATATCTATTGTAGTCTTCCAATGATAATATCTAGAAATGTCAAATAATCAACAACAATACAATAACAGCAGACCAAATAATTGCTAAATAATTTACTCACAGGATTGGGTACTGACATAGAATTAAAATGTGCCGGTGTTGATGAATCCAGCTTGTGTTGTTTTTTGTTTAGAGATTCCGGACTTTCTTAGTTGACTAAGAAGTATCTTGAATTCTTAGTTTTAGTTTTTTCCCCAGATTCTCCCTGAAGATTTAGTTAGTTTTAATTTTTCTTCGATAACATGACCAAGATTTAGTTAGTTATACTATCAATTGACTTAGTTTTAGTTAATTTAGGTTGTCTCTCAAATTCTCAATAATGAGACTTCTAAGAAAGTAGTACAGGTAGATATCCCAAATAACTTCAAGAATAGCATATTTCTATGAAATTGTTAGGTATTATAAATAAAGTATGATATTGTTAAATAGTTAGAGAATACTTGATGGCACTTTATATCTTCATTTATAATAATGACATAATTCTAGGTGAATTGTTTACAACAAAAATTTGCTTGGTTTCAGTATTTTTGTCATCCACTCTATGGCAGTTTTAGTTACTTTCAAATTAACTGTCTTCTAAAATATTTAGTTTTAGTTTTTTATGTTCTCTAAAGCATAGTTTTAGATCGTCTTACCAAAAGTAAAATACCCCAGAACTATAGGGTTTTGGTTTTAGTTTTAGTTAACTAGCTACAACAACAACATTAGAATGGACTTCAAAATCTGCCCTCTCTAACACGTAAAGAGGACCATGTTTAGCTAATTCTATATGATGTCACTAACATCCAGCTTGTTTGAATGCCACTGAAAGATTATGACCTCTAGTAATTAGCTTGCAAAAAATCAAAATTGGAAGAAAAAAATTCTGGAAGTGCATTGTTATAAGCTTTTTTACTTCTTTTTCTACAAAAAAGTCAAATCCTTCATATTTTTGTCTTCCTTCTTCTCCTAAAGCATCCTGAGGACTTCATTTAGTAATCCCACTGGGTAAAGACTTCAAAAACACAACAAGCATATGCTTAGGCCTACCTCTACATGGAGATATTGCCGCTTTGTTCTACATTTTTTTTTTCAGAATTAACATAGTTTCTAACTTTCACTTAAGATTTCTGGTAAAGAGTTTGGCACAATATCGAGTTGTGGCTTTACTTTTTATTAAAGGTTTCACGAAGATCCTTTTCAATTGCAATCCATACAAAAGTTGTAAAAATAGCTAAGATAGGATTATTGTGCCTGCCTCACAAGTGCACTCTACCACATTTAGTCTATCACTATCCTGTATTTCCGTATCAGAGTTCACAAAGAAATCCCATCTCTTGGACTATTTCTGCAATTATACTATATATTCCTTGAACTCTGGGATTTCCGATTTTTAAGGAAACAAGCATGAAGTTGACTACTATGATGTGGTAATTTACTTTCTACTTCAGTAGAGAGATCTTAAGCACTTTCTCAAAATTTCCTAACAATTTCACATTGGGATCTCAACTTGCTCAACCTGCCATTTTGGTAGTCACGCGCTGGCACATAGGATTTTTTTTTCTTAGCAGAATTTTTTCACGAATACTTCTCAAAAGTACTTCTTAGTTCTGGAAGCACTTATGAGAAGTATACTTTTGAGTCTTCAGAGAAGTATATACTTCTTAACTTTGGAAGTACGTCGAGAAGCACTTTTTAATTTTGGACACACACTACTTGGAAATCTTAAACTACTTATTTACTTGAGTAGTGTCCTGTCTGAGATGAGTATGAAGTTTACCTTCACTTGATTTGCTATCCTCTGCAACATGAAAAATTTTTACCACTGAATGTGCTTAGTGAAAAGTTTTTTTATTCGGATTACACATTTGAAAACCGTTAGCTATCCTGCAACCCATAAAGTTGTCAATATTGCCCATAAAGGTAGTGATATACCTACGATTCGAAGTACCACCTTATCTGTGGCATAAAGTATAGTCTGGCCGCGCAACCCTTCCTCAAAGAAATGAGAGGCTCCAGCGAACATGATTTTGATACAGTGGAATGCAATTACACCTTGAGGGGTTTTCTCATCGTCCTGTTAAACCTTAGCTATATGAATTAGCTATTGAGACATAAATCTACTCTGAGTAAACCATGATAGACTGACATTACAAAAATAAATAAACAAAACAAAAAACTACGCTCTAATCTACTACAAAACGCAAAATTAAAAACAACAACCGATTGTTAGGGTGTGGCTTCAACAAATAGTCGTACTAACCGTAACACCCTTCTCCTATTATAGTTCTGAGGGCATTGCTGTCCAAGCCAGTGGAAAATTTATACCTAAGCTTAGTGAAGATATGGAAGCTGCAGCTGAAAGAATGGTAGTTATGTTCTTGGTGATAGCGCTATGTTGTGCCTGCTTCGGTAAGTGTATATATTTTATGTGTGGCCGTACTCAAGCGTTTGTACATTATTATAGGAGCCACATTTTGTCCCGCTGGATATACGTACACTGGAGTATCTTCAGAGAATGGATCTGATCCTAATGCAGGATGTCCCTTACAATGTAGAATGACTGGTGCAATTAATATAAGGTTCTGTGATTGTACTGGAATAATGAGTAATTCTACTGCAACTTTCACTGATGGAATTATTCCTACATTTGATAACAGTCAGAGAGGTACCTGGGCTTCTCAACTGTACACTGTAGATGTGACTACTCCCTCATATGCTATTGGATTTAGTTTCTCTAGTGAATTTATGTTACAAGAAGTAGAACTGAGCATATTTTTCTGTACTCCATGGCTAATACCTAGATCAGGTCTGGCAGTCACTATTCACAGAGGTATTGTATTTCCAGGATTTGTATCCGCAAGTCCAATTGGTAATATAACTCTAACTTTACAGCCAAACTGTAGGTCTCTGGAAACTATATACATTACTACATCACCGACTGGAGAAGATAGAATATATTTTATTGAATTCACTAGTCCTGTAACTGTGGGAGGAATTTATATTGGTGAAGTGATTTTCAGGAATGAAGTTACTCAGAATCAAGCGTGTAAGTCAGTCCTCAACATTGTATATTGTTTCAGTATTGTTTACACCACATGGCTATATAGTTTGGCATTACGAAAAGCCAGTGATTCACTGATAGTCATGTCTATTTTGTAACCAATGAGATAACAGCACCACTATTTTAACAATAGTGCACTCTATCAGCTAATGCCAATCTATAATATTATTGAAATTGATTTGCACAAATAAATCCAGAAAATTTATTTTAGAGCTAAATGGTTATTTTTACGAAAAAATTTACTACAACTAGTGTAGTTATTGATTTACCAAAAATAACAAAAAAAGAAACCAATACCATTCAGCATCCAATTGGTGCCAGAATTTCATACTTCACTTAGCAAAAATAAAAATGTGATCTATCACTTCAGATCTGCAATTCTTTCTAGAAGCTGTAGATAAACTCATTAAAATGCTGTTCTTACCAACTGAATTTCCGGATAATTTATATGAATATCTCCAAGTTCAAATTCTTATCACAGGTATTAGTATTTATTATAATTATTATTATTGTTGTTGTTGTTGGTACTAGTATTATTATTGTGATTATTGTTGTTATAATTAGTTTATGACATTATTATTATGATTATTATTATTATTATTATTATTATTATTAGTAGTAGTAGTAGTAGTAGTAATCTTCCAACAATATTTAGTAGCTACCTTGATCAGTAAGATATTTGTTTCCTGTCATATTTATTTCAGTTGTTCAGGTTGCTCCCTATCATTACATATGAACAATAGGAAAAATATATGTAAAAGATAACTATAAGTAGTAGACACTCAAACACACATATAAACATATAGCTTCTAATGTAAGGTGAGGATAGGTATTACAATGGAACCTATAATCTGAACTCCCAAATGAGCAAATTACCTCTCCTTAGTGAACTTTCCAATTGAACCCCACCAATATAGTGCTTGTAACCTATTAAAGCAAACAACCACTTATGTATGAACTGAATGACATGGTCCCAAAAGTTCTCTGTTCAGAGATTATAATGTACTGTTTTGTCACTTTTGAAGTTGCTAAGACAACTATGCTATTTATTTGCTCAAGTATCCTTTTTATTCTTGAATATTTTAAGCAAGTAGCTAATAATGTCAAGAATGTAGCAAGCTTATCTTTGTCCTGTCCTTTTATTATATATATATATATAGCTATCTTGGTAGCCACACACTATTATAATTTAAATTTAATAAGTTAAGTAAATTGTATAAAAAAAATTGTTGAGCAAACAATACAAGTGACATACTAATAGGATAACAGTTTGACTCTTTCACATTAAATGACTATCTATTTTATATCATACTTGCAGCATCAATAAGCACAACAACTACTATGTCCACTACAACTATGTCCACTTCTACCACTGATGCAACTTCCATTGCTACGAGCACAATTTCAAGTGATGTATCATTGTCAACATTAGAAATGACGGATATAATCACTACATCCAATTCCACTGATATGCCTACTTCAAGCAGCCTATCAAATCAAAACACAAATTCTACCTTAGAAGGAACTGATGCTTTTTCACAGACTACTCCAGGCAGCTCAACATCACTTGGTACATCTACAACTGAAGAACTTTCTGGCACAGAATCTTCATCATCATCCTCCATTATACCTATAGTTTCTGCACTAGGGGCTGTGATAGTAATATTATTAATACTGGTCATTGCTGGAGGAGTAATTGTAGTCTTCTGCATGTCTCGTAGAAAGAAGAGTGACAGAGTTGAAGCACAACAGCTACAAGATGTTGTGTTAGAAAATACAATGAGTCATCAGACAATTAAATTCACATCTCCAGAAACCAAGACGTCCGACAACAACCATCACGAGAGGACCGTTGTCCATGGACCACGAATTGCTTCTCCTAATAGCGCTCTACCAACTACCTCTCAGCATAATCTATCCAGCAATCCCAACTCGTATTCCAAGATAGTGCATCCACTATCTCGAGATACCACTCCTCTGACTTCACCAAACAGAGCCAACTCAAAGGATTTTGGATACAATGACATTGCTATCAAAGAAACTGAATTAAATACCACTTACGACTCCATTGATGCTGAAGAAACTAGCTCGCAGGTAAAATGTCCAGATATGTACAACAAGATTGATTTGAGTGGCAAAGATCAAGCCTCTTCTGAAACGCCAACCCACCCACCTGGTAAAAAAAGGCTAATTTACTCTCTCATCAGGAAGGATGTGCCACCAGAAGTTCCGAAGAAAACTCCTGAGCTATATCGAGTTCTTAAATCTGATAATGGTGAACCAACAGAGACTGGCTGCAATGTCATGAATGGCAATGCAGAAAGAGAAGAGACCGTAAATCCCAAATATGACTCCACTACTGTTGAAGATCCAGCCTATTATAGCACAATAGACGAGGCTAGGAAAGCTATGTCTGTAAATCCTACCTATGAGGGCAAGTACAATGAAGTTGAAGGAGATATTTCTACCGATGAAGTATACTCTGAAATCACGGAGAAATTAGAGGCAGGAGGTGGAGAAAAGTCAGCAACACATAGAAGTACTATGAAGAAAAGTGCCCCAGACAGAAAGACAGAGGACTCAAAAGTTAACACCACACAAGGTGACCCATATCTAGGTATTTATGATAACCCTAATGTAGCTGACTCAGATAAAGATGAAGCTAACGACGATGCTAACAATGTGTACGACTGTGTTCGAGAGGAATTGCATCCGGCCATGTTTATAGGAGCTGAGGGCACTAACGACTTTCAAGATGAAGACATCTATGCACCAGTCTATGATACATCTACACTAGGCACTTCATCTCTTCGGACAATACCTGTTCTCAAACCTGAAAACATCAAGAAAGTTAAGACTATCGGAACTGGATATTTTGGCAAAGTTGTTCTTGCTGACACTGTAGATCTGAGTCAAAAAGATTTAAATATTGGAGAAGACGAAAATACAACGAAACCGATAAGAGTAGCCATCAAGCAGTTGAAAGCTAATCCATCAGCCCAAGCCCTTGAAGGATTTGAGAAAGAACTCAAATTCATGTCTAGACTAGACCACGAAAATGTGATTAAAGTTCTGGGATCCTGTAAAGGATCAGTGAC
>WLWI01004428.1_pt1 | contig 11896 bp, 10 predicted proteins | sample 6701501 | NCBI WGS metagenome assembly WLWI01 (sample SAMN12718690, study PRJNA515312) | sponge metagenome | isolation source: marine sponge | host: Mycale hentscheli | place: New Zealand: South Island, Marlborough, Capsize Point | collected 2014-11-01
GTAAGACTGAATTTGTCGCCCCACCTGCAGCACCTGCTCCTGAGCCAGAACCTGAGCCCGAGCCAGAAGAACCAGAAGAAGACCCATTAGCAGAAGTTAATGTGTTCCTGGCTTATGAACATTTTGATCAAGCGGAAGAATTTGTTCGTGAAGCAATTGCGGGCAGCCCGGATAACCTGGATTTTCATAGCAAGTTGCTGGAAGTATTTTATGCCGCAAATGATTTGAAGAGCTATGAAGAAGCCGCCCAGGTGCTACATGATAAGGTCAATGGAGAAGGAGCGCATTGGGAAATGACGCAGGCGATTTGGCAGGAAATGTCGCCAAACAGGGCCTTGTTTGAGGAAGGTGGCGACGATGTCGCTGCAACAACAGATGATACTACCGGTGGCATCATGGACATCACAGCTGAAGAGGAATCTGATGCTGAAAGCACTGCCGATGCGAGTGTCGATTTTGATCTGGGAATGGATATGGGTGAAGAACCCGCTGCTACGGAAGAGGCAGAGAGCGAAGACGTGCTTGATATAACAGGTTCCGGTGAAGAAGACCTATTGGATGTGACCGCTGCCGCAGGCGTAGACGGCTCTTCCTCAGATGAAGACCTGTTGGATGTGACCGCTGCAGTAGGACTGGATTCTGAAGAATTTGCTGAAACGGTTGATAAGATTGCAGCTGAAGATGAGCCAATGCTGGATATAACCGCTGGTGGTGAAGAAGCCGCTCCTGAAGAAGATGCTCTGGATATTTCTCACGGAGGGGGTGAGGATTTACTGGACGTGACAGCAAACGCTAACCTTGAAGCCGATGGACTCGAAGAAGATCTACTTGATGTGACTTCGTCTGCTGTAGCTGGAGCCGACGGTGAAGAATTATTGGAAATTCCTGCAGAGGAAGAATCTGCCGATGATGATAACTCATTGGATTTTGATATCGGCGGAATGGACCCCGAACCGGAGGTAGCAGAAGAAGTAGAAGCTGAGGTTCCTGCAGAAGAAGCAAGTGACGATAATGATCTGGATTTTGATATCGGTGGAATGGATCCCGAGCCGGAAGTAGCAGAAGAAGTTGAGCCTGAGGTCCCAGCAGAAGAGGCAAGTGATGATAATGATCTGGACTTTGATATTGGTGGTATGGATATCGAACCAGAAGCCGCCGCCGAAGAAATTGACGCTGAAGTTTCACTCGAAGGATCAGATGATGATCTGAATCTTGAAATTGGCGATGTGGATATCGAACCTGAAGCAGTCCCGGAAGAAGCTGAAGTATCACTGGAAGGGTCAGATGATGATCTGGATCTTGATATTGGTGGTATGGATATCGAACCTGAAGCCGACGAAATATCTCTGGATGTACCAGGTGATGATAGTGACCTGAATGCTGAGGATGGTGGAATTGAGCTTGACCTGAGCACGGGTGATGATCTCGAAGTAGCTGTAGAAAGTGAAGATGAAATCAGTATTGATGATTCCGATGATGCCGGTGATGAAGGTCTGGAAATTGATCTGAGTATTGATGAATCAGATGATGCGGACAGCCTGGACATTGGCGATCTCGAGATTGATATGGATGATAATGCCGATGCAGGCGATTTAGAAATTGATCTGACACTTGATGAGGACGAAGCCGCGGATACTAGCGCGGAATCATTAGATGATGATCTGGAGATGGATTTCGATCTTGAAATTGACGATGACGTTGCCGATATACCCGAAGTGGATATGGATGGAACAGTAGAGATGCCCGCCGTCGACATGGACGATATGGGAATGGATATCGATGATGACGACGACGATGATGACGATGACTCTACAGTGTTTGTTCCTCGCGCTGGTGCAGCAGATGAGCAGACATCCGAAGATGAAATAGCGACAAAGCTTGATCTAGCCAAGGCCTATGTGGAGTTGGGCGATAAAGATAGTGCCCGGGGTATTCTTGATGAAGTCATGGCAGACGGCAATGATGAGCAGAAGCGAACAGCAGAGGAATTGATAGGCCAGCTCGACTAGTCAGTCATTTTCGTATCGTTTATGTAGCTCATTGTAGTTACGTTTATTATTGAATGGCGGTGTTTTTGCTTATCTCGCGTAAAAAGGGGCTCGGCCGAGTCCAATGAAAATTGCAGCAGCTGTTGAATATTGCGGTGCTCACTTTAACGGTTGGCAACGCCTTAAATCCGATCGAAGTGTTCAACAGTGTGTAGAGGATGCATTGTCAAAGGTTGCCGACCAGCAGATAAAGGTGTTTTGTGCGGGCAGAACGGATTCTGGTGTGCACGCACGATATCAAGTAATCCATTTTGAAACCGATATTGAACGGGAAATGCATTCCTGGGTGTTTGGTGCGAATTCAAATTTACCTTTCGATGTGAGCTTGATTTGGGCAAATCAAGTTGATGAAGATTTTCATGCCAGGTTTCTTGCACTCGCCCGCACTTATAACTACGTCATTTTAAATCGACCAGCTCGTTCCGGACTTTATCATCCACTTTTAACCTGGGAGAGGCGCCCCCTCAATGTAAGTCTTATGGCTGAGGCTGCCAGTTATCTTGTCGGTAAACATGATTTCACATCTTATCGGGCACAAGCATGTCAATCACACAGCCCGGTAAGGGAGATTCATGAACTAGAGCTTGAGGCCCACAACGATTATGTCATTATCAAGGTTCGAGCAAACGCCTTTCTGTATCACATGGTACGGAATATTGCAGGGGTGTTAATGGCGATCGGTCTTGGTAAACACGATGTTGATTGGACGCGCGAGGTATTGGCGAAGAGAAATCGGGCGGCAGCGGGTGTAACAGCTCCGGCCTCTGGCTTATATTTGGTAAATGTAGAGTATCCGGAGCGCTTCAATATACCGCAGGCTGATCTTTCAAATTTTAGATTGCCGGTTTGACATGTTAATCGTCTACAAAAGTTGAGTTTGCTTATTGAATGAATCACGTTCGAATAAAGATATGCGGTATTACCAGAGCTGAGGATGCTCTCGCGGCTGTTGCATTGGGAGCAGATGCAATCGGGCTTGTGTTTTATGAAGCGAGTCACAGAGTTGTAAATGCTGCAAAGGCACGAGAAATCGTACATCTTCTTCCGCCTTTTATTAGTAAGGTTGGGCTTTTTGTCGACGCGAATGAAAGCTATATTCGAAAAGTTATGGCAGAGGTGTCATTAGATGTACTGCAATTTCATGGAGATGAATCGGTAGAGGACTGTCGTCGCTATGAAAAGCCCTATATCAAAGCCATAAAAATGCGCGAGGCTATGGATTTTCATCAGCAGATTGCAGAATATCCTGATGCCTCAGGAATCTTGATCGATACTTATGTTGAAGGTGAAGCGGGCGGTACAGGAGAAGTGTTTGACTGGGGGCTAATACCCCAAGATATTACAGGTAAAGCTATTATTCTTGCAGGTGGTCTATCTCCGTACAATGTTGCCGATGCGATTTTAAAAACAAAGCCTTATGCAGTTGATGTGAGTAGTGGAGTCGAACAAGACAAAGGTATAAAAAGTAAAGAAAAAATGCAGGCATTTATTCGTGAAGTTAAATATGCGCGAGGATAATACATAGTGGTAGATAAGTATGAAACTATGACTGACTTACCCGACGGAGATGGTCACTTTGGCGTGTACGGAGGACGTTTTGTTTCTGAAACTCTGGTAGAACCTCTGCAGGAGTTGACCTTAGCTTATGAACGTTATTTACAGGAGCCGGAATTCAATGAGGAATTAGCTTATGAGTTAAAGCATTTCGTCGGTCGACCATCGCCGCTCTATCACGCCCGGGCTTTGAGTCAACATTACGGAGGTGCTCAAATCCATTTAAAACGCGAGGACTTGAATCACACAGGCGCACATAAAATCAATAATACAGTTGGTCAGGCATTGTTGGCTAAACGTATGAACAAAAGTCGGATTATCGCTGAGACTGGTGCAGGCCAACACGGTGTCGCCACTGCAACGGTTGCTGCCAGATTAGGTTTGGAGTGTGTTGTGTATATGGGCGCAGATGATATACAAAGACAGTCAGCCAACGTTTATCGCATGAAATTACTGGGCACAAAAGTCGTCAGTGTGAATGCAGGGTCACGGACTCTAAAAGATGCAATGAACGAGGCTATGCGTGATTGGGTCACGCATGTTGATAACACTTTTTATATAATTGGCAGTGTCGCAGGACCCCACCCCTATCCGGCACTCGTACGAGATTTGCAGTTGGTGATCGGGCGTGAGGCTCGGGAGCAAAGTTTACAGCAGCTAGGACGTTTACCCGACGCGCTAGTGGCCTGTGTTGGTGGAGGGTCAAATGCGATCGGTTTGTTTTATCCATTTTTGAAGGACAATGAGGTTACGATATACGGGGTCGAAGCAGGAGGAAAAGGCTTGGATAGCGGACAGCATGCAGCACCACTACATGCAGGTCGTGCCGGGGTGCTGCATGGGAGCCGTAGTTATCTAATGGAAGATGACAATGGACAGATAATTGAAACACATTCAATATCAGCTGGTCTTGATTATCCCGGTGTGGGACCGGAACATGCCTGGCTCAAAGATTCGCAAAGAGTAAAATATGTTCTCGCGACAGATGAACAGGCATTACAGGCATTTCACGATCTCACACGAATCGAAGGTATTATTCCTGCTCTGGAATCAAGTCATGCACTGGCGTATGCAGGACAATTAGCGGCGAAAATGAAGGATGCAGAGATAATAATTGTCAATTTGTCCGGACGAGGTGATAAAGACATTCACACAGTTGCAAATATTGAAGGTATAGAACTGTAAGAGGAGATCATGAATTATGAATAATCGCGAACGACTGATGGATATTATTAGTGATAATAAACTGGAAAGACGTGATGTTGCGGAATTGCTCAAAGTAAAAGCCTCAGAAGTTGATCACTGGCTGTTACCTAATGATGCAAAGAACCACATGACCATACCTGATATGGCCATTGAGTTGCTGGAATTGAAAATGGAAAAAATGAAGACGGACGATGCCGGAGAGGCAAATTAATCAAGTAGCACATTCAAGTTCTTCTAAACAAGCAATCTACTGCACAACTTAAGGAATAACGTGAGTCGTATAAGTACCTGTTTTCATAAACTCGGGAAAGAAAGTCGCACAGCATTGATACCTTTCGTAACAGCGGGCGACCCAGAACCGGCGATGACCGTTTCCATCATGCATGCGTTGGTGGAAGGGGGTGCTGACATCATCGAACTGGGCGTGCCATTTTCCGATCCCATGGCCGACGGCCCGGTTATTCAGCTCGCAAGTGAGCGGGCCCTGGTTCATAACACGAGTTTAGCCGATGTAATTGCTATGGTAGCGGAGTTTCGCAAGACAAATGATACAACGCCAGTCGTATTGATGGGTTACATGAACCCCATGGAAGCCATGGGTTATGAGAATTTTGCCAATTCTGCCGGTTCGGCCGGCGTGGATGGTGTTTTACTAGTCGATCTGCCACCAGAGGAATCTGCTCAAATCAGGCCTTTACTTGAATCACAGCAGATTGACCTGATTTTTTTGATTGCACCCAATACAGGTAAGCAACGAATTGAACTCATTTCCAGGGTCGCATCCGGTTACCTTTATTATGTTTCCCTGAAGGGCGTTACCGGTAGTAATCAAATAGATGTCACGGCGGTAAGCGATAAATTGTCCATGATCAGGAAAATAACGACACTTCCTGTCGGAGTAGGCTTTGGTATTAGAGACCCAGAGACAGCCGCTGCCGTGGCTCAGGTAAGCGATGCGGTTATTGTTGGTAGCGTGCTAGTCGATCAAATCGCCAGTCTGGTGGAAGAACCTGAAAAAATAAGCGTGGCTACAAGCAATCTGCTTAGGTCTATGAGAAATCAGATGGACTTGAACAGCCATTGAGGGTGGTATTTAAGGCTCTCAGCAAGGTATCGAAAATAAAGGCTCTGCGGTAAACTAAACACACTAATATTATGTCGAATAGGCACTATGAGCTGGTTTAAAAAACTCCTACCGTCCCGTATCAAGACAAATGCGGGCACACGTCGATCGGTGCCAGAAGGTGTATGGACAAAATGCCCGAGCTGTAGTGCTGTATTATATCGTGCAGAACTTGCACGAAATGTCGAAGTCTGCCCAAAGTGTTCCCACCATCTACGCATCCATGCCAGAGAACGCCTCGATCATTTTCTGGATCCAGAATCAAGAGAGGAGATTGGAGCAGAAATAAAACCTGTAGATAAATTCAAGTTTCGAGATAGCAAGAAATATAAGGATCGCATAAGCCAGGCGCAAAAGCTCACAGGTGAAACCGATGCATTAATTGCAATGCAGGGTAGTGTTAAATCTTTGCCACTGGTTGTTTGCGCTTTCGAGTTTAGCTTTATGGGGGGCTCAATGGGCTCGGTCGTCGGAGAACGTTTTTCCCTGGCGGTTGATGCGGCAATTAAACAGAATTTTCCATTGGTATGTTTTACCGCTAGTGGTGGTGCGAGGATGCAAGAAGCTATTATCTCATTAATGCAAATGGCCAAAACCAGTGCGGCATTGGGTGCACTTAGACGTAAGGGTTTGCCGTATATTTCAGTACTGACAGATCCCACCACCGGAGGTGTGTCAGCCAGTCTAGCGACTTTGGGAGACATCATAATAGCTGAGCCTAATGCCCTCATAGGTTTTGCCGGTCCGAGAGTAATCGAGCAAACCGTGCGTGAGACCTTGCCAGAAGGATTTCAGCGTAGCGAGTTTTTACTGGAGCACGGTGACATCGATATGATTATTGATAGACGAAATATGCGAGACAAAATTGTATCCTTGTTAGCGATACTTACGAACCAGCCGAAAGTTGTCCGTTCCTGAACCGGATTTACATCAGTTAGAAAAAATCATCATGGGACTCGTCAATTCAACATTGCTTAATAATGACATGCTTGAATCAGCAGAGCCTCGTTTTGACTCTCTCAATGACTGGCTATCATGGCAGGAAGGCTTACATTTCACAGCAATAGAGCTAGGCCTGGATCGCTGTCGTAGTGTGGCCGAACGAATGGGTCTGCTGGAGCCTGATTTTGCCGTTATTAGCGTTGCCGGGACAAACGGTAAAGGTTCCAGTGTGACGATGCTTGATATGATTTTGCGACGCTCTGACTATTCGACTGGCCTGTATACTTCCCCTCATTTACTCCGCTATAACGAAAGAATTTGCGTCAATGGTGAAGAGGTCAACGATACTATGCTTTGCCAGGCATTTGACCGCATAGATCGTGCGCGCGGAGATATATCACTGACCTATTTCGAATTTGGAACACTTGCTGCCCTTGAGATATTTAAGCAGGCTGGTGTGCAAATTGTCATTATGGAAGTGGGCCTGGGCGGACGTCTGGATGCAGTGAATATACTCGATGCAGATGCGGACCTGTTAACAAGTATTGATATTGACCATGAGGATTGGCTCGGTACTGACAGAGATAGTATAGGAAGAGAAAAGGCAGGGATACTTCGAAGCGGAAAGCCTGCTACCTGCTCTGACCCGGAACCGCCAATCAGCATCAAAGATCACGCTAATTCTATTGGTGTTGACCTTTATTCGCTGGGAAAGGAATACAATTATGTAGTCAACGCCGACACTTGGGATTGGAGCTCTGGCTTATCAAAATATCAGGCCCTAGCCAAACCCAGTGCCGAGAATGACTGTCAAATTCAAAATGCAGCTGGTGTTTTAATGCTGTTAAAGACCTTGGCAGACCAATTTCCGGTCAGTGAAGAATCCGTGAAGACAAGCATGGTGGATTTTCGATTAAACGGTCGTTTTCAAATGCTTGAGGGAGAGGTTTCCTATATTCTCGACGTTGCCCACAATCGACAGGCTGCAAAATTGCTGGTCAATAATTTGAACAAGTTACCAAAGACAGGTCTTACTCATTGTATTGTTGGTATGCTAAAGGACAAGAAGCACGAATTAATATTCCAGGAACTCGGTAAAATTGTCGATAGCTGGTATGTTGTTGGTCTAGATAGTGAAAGAGCTGCCAAGTCGAGTGTGTTGAAAGAAAAACTGTCGGCGTCACTTAAGCCGGAAAAATTAATTGAATTTGCAGATATTGACATGGCATTTAAAGATGTGAGCAAGCAAGCACGAGCTGGTGATCGGGTTCTGATTACCGGTTCATTTTTAACAGTGCGAGCGGGAATTTTATGGTTGGAGATTGATAAATAGTTTAGTTATGGAACGGAGATTAAAAGAAAGATTAATTGGTGCAGCAGTATTGGTTATGTTGGCAGTAATTTTGATTCCAATGATTTTGGATGATTCTTCTGAAAGAGATATTTCAATTACTGAAACAAATATTCCTTCTCGACCAGTGGACGATTTCAACTCACGTATTGTACCTCTGAATGAATCGGATTTAACTCCGATACCCGAGAAGGTTGAACCTGTGGAAATAACAGAGCAAGTAGTTGAAGTAGTGCAGGCAGTTCCTGAATCTACACAGCAAAACAAAACTGCAGTAGCTAAAGTGCAGGAGAAAGTTTCGAACCAGGTCAAAGACAAGCCTGTAGTTAGTAATCATATGGGTGTTACTGCATGGGTAGTACAACTGGGGAGTTTTGCCAGTGAAGAAAATGCTAAAGGATTGAATGAAAAACTGCGGCTTGCAGGTTATCCAGCTTTTGTTGAACCGATAAAAAAAGAATCTGGTCTGGCATATAGAGTACGTGTTGGCCCAGAGATATTACGTTCTGATGCGGAAGCTCTTCAGCAAAAGCTCAGCAAAAGTATGCAGATAGATGGAATTGTCATTCGATATCCCTAAACCAGTTAATGTATATTCAGTAAATAATGTAAATGCAGATCGTTGATATAGGTATCCTGGTTCTTTTGGCTTTGCCGGGCATAGTTGGTGTCCTTTATGGCTTTTTGAATATTGTCTTTTCCATTGTTGCCTGGACATTGGCATCAATAATTGCGGTCAAATTCGGTTCTTACTTCACTCCTATGCTGGCAAGTTTGACAGAGACTGTATTATTGCAAAAGGTACTGGCTTTTATTGGCGTTTTTATTATCAGCCTGATGATACTAACGGCTATAGCCTACTTTATTATGAAGTTGTTAGGACGAACTGGCCTGACTGGTGCGGATCGAATACTGGGTTTATTTTTCGGTTTTACTCTCGGTGGCTTCATTATTGCCGTCATAATTTTTATGGCTGGTTTTACCGCTCTACCAAAGGAACAATGGTGGGCAGATTCTGTGATGATCCAACCTTTTCAATTAATAGCTGAGTGGGGTCATCAATACTTGCCTGAAGACTTTGTTGATCACCATGGCTATGAATCAGGTGAGCCGATTGAACAGCTGGAGGAGGCTGTCTAGCATGTGTGGCATCACAGGTATTGTCGCAAAAAACAACGTCAATCAGGCAATCTATGACAGTTTGACGGTGTTGCAGCATCGTGGCCAGGATGCTGCGGGAATGGTGACATGTGAAGGCAACAGACTTTATTTGCGAAAAAATAATGGTCTGGTCCGTGACGTATTTCATACTCGACATATGTTAAACCTTAAAGGGCGAATGGGTATTGGACATGTGAGATATCCTACCGCCGGTTGTTCATCCTCTGCTGAAGCCCAACCTTTTTATGTAAACTCTCCCTACGGTATTACGCTTGCTCACAATGGTAATCTAACCAATGGCGAGGAATTGAGTCATGATTTAATGAGTGCTGATCTGCGGCACTTAAATACAGGATCCGATTCTGAGATCTTGTTGAATATTCTCGCTCACGAGTTACAACGTGTTGGTAAGTCGCGAAATACACTGGCAGTTGCCGATATTTTTCAGGCAGTAGCTGGCTTGCATAAGCGTTGCCGGGGAGGCTACGCAGCGGTTGCGATGCTAACAGGAGTCGGCATTCTGGGCTTTAGAGATCCTTTTGGTATTAGACCCATCGTATTCGGCGAAAGAATTACTGATAAAGGACGAGAATATATGATTGCATCGGAGAGCGTTGCGATAAATTCCTCTGGCTTCGAAGTAATTCGGGATATTGAACCTGGTGAAGCAGTATTCATTTCTGCTGAGGGCGAGTTACATACTTCACAATGCTCTGAAGAGCCCTGTTATGCTCCCTGCATTTTTGAACATGTCTATTTGGCAAGACCAGATTCGATAATTGACGACATTTCAGTTTATAAGACACGCTTACGAATGGGAGAAAGCCTGGCAAAGAAGATTCAGAGGATATGGCCAGACAATGATATTGATGTCGTAATTCCTATCCCTGATACCGGACGTACTTCCGCATTACCACTCGCCTATGAGTTGGGTATTAAATATAGAGAAGGCTTTATTAAAAACCGATATATACCTCGCACATTTATCATGCCTGGGCAAAGTGTTCGTGAGAAATCTGTCAGGCAAAAACTCAATGCAATCGAACTCGAATTTAAGGATAAAAATGTCTTATTGGTCGATGATTCCATTGTCCGAGGTACGACCTCTGGTGAAATTGTACAAATGGCGAGAGAGTCGGGTGCAAAGAAGGTTTATTTCGCGTCTGCGGCACCACCTGTGCGATTTCCGAACGTTTATGGGATTGATATGCCTACTTCTGAGGAGCTAATCGCAAATGGAAGAAGCGAAGAGGAAGTCGCCAGCGTCATCGGTGCAGATCGCTTAATCTATCAGGATCTGGAAGATTTGGTTGAAGCAGCAAAGGCGGGTAATCCAAAGATCACGCGCTTTGATACATCCTGTTTTACCGGAGACTATGTGACTGGTGATGTGAGTGGCGATTATCTTGCAAGAGTCTCATCAGCACGAAATGACGCAGCTAAACTTGCCCAGGAGTTGCCAGAAGAAAGCCTTGTAGATCTGTCTATTGCTGATAGTAGCGTCTAAATAAAAATTACCGAAATGAATCTACTTTTTAACCTGTCCAAAGTCCGCCATTAACAGCCAGCTCTGTACCAGTAATATAAGCACTCTCTTCGGCAGCAAGAAATCCTACAGCATTTGCAATTTCTTCAGGTTTTGCCAATCGACCAGCTGGTATTTGAGAAATGATGGCTTCTTTGATGTGATCAGGAATAGCTTCAACCATACTGGTACTGACGTAGCCCGGGCAGACACAATTTACTGTAATACCCTTATCTGCTAATTCAATTGCAAGGGAGCGAGTAAAACCAATCATACCAGCCTTGGCGGAGGAATAATTGGTCTGACCAAATTGGCCTTTTTGACCGTTGACCGAAGAAATATTTATAATTCTGCCATAGCCCTGTTTAATCATGCTGTCGACTAAATTGCGGGTCATATTGAACACACTATCCAGATTTGTATCGATAACAGCATGCCAGTTGTTCTCTTCCAGTTTTTTGAGCATCGCATCACGTGTTATACCAGCACAATTTACCAGAACGTCCAATCGACCATGGGTCTTAATAATACTACGGGCACTTTTTCTGCACGAATCAAAACTACTGACATCACATTCAAGCAGTTCTACATCTAAACCTTCCTTTTGACGCTCTTGCTGCCAACTGAGGGCATATTCTCTTTCGGCACTAATGTAGGTGGCAATTACACTAGCGTTATCCTGTGACAATCGTTGACATATCGCTGTACCAATTCCACCGATACCTCCTGTGACTACTGCCACACCGGTCAAGCTCTTATTATTCCGTTTTATCGCATCCTTGGTTTTGCTATTGGCGGAACTTCTTTCAGACAGTTCTTTGCTGTCAAAATAGAGATTCAAATTATCATTTTGATAATTGCTCAGGCTCTCCATTGTATCGTTGCTGAAGTGAAAGAATTGCGACAGGGAATCAAATGTCTTATCTATTGACGAATACCAGTTATCTAAAAATTGATTTTGAATCTTTTCCCATTCATTCAGATCA
>WLWI01004429.1_pt1 | contig 11895 bp, 7 predicted proteins | sample 6701501 | NCBI WGS metagenome assembly WLWI01 (sample SAMN12718690, study PRJNA515312) | sponge metagenome | isolation source: marine sponge | host: Mycale hentscheli | place: New Zealand: South Island, Marlborough, Capsize Point | collected 2014-11-01
ACTATGGCATTGAATCCCCTTTACCGTATATGCATAATTTAACAACTCAACTTTATTTTAGTAGTTTGAATAACAATAGTGTAGTTTAAGGCTCGCTCGCCATTTGTGCTCAAGCACACCACTAGTAGTAGTAGTATGATAACTTTGGATTATAGCTAATTGTTTTGAGAACAACTAGTTTTGGGATGAGATGTGTATTATCATGCTTGAAAGCCTGCTTACATAAAGATTACATTATGCTTTTAAGGTTGGTGTACACAATTCTGCAGTTATTATTATTAAAGAACACTTTCACCCAACTGTGTAACATAACAGTATTAATTGGTTTCAGTATAAGTTTCACATTATGCAAAAATAGTGTACAATGACAAACTCCCAATAATTATTAAACTATTCCCTTACTAATAGAGAGATTATTGAATTGAAATTGTATAAGCAAATGCATGCAAGTGTTGTAGGAACTGAAAAGCGGATGGTATCGGCAAGTTAAGACGGTGTAAGTTTAAAATGGAATGGTATATAGAGAAGGCAAAAAGGATAGATTTCAAAAAAAGGGTAAAGTATGAAATAGAAGACAAAAGTTAACATAATGTAACCTTACCTGCATTCTTACTTTACAATACGTCAAGTGCCACTATGTGGCGGGGTACTTGCTAGTATATAATAATATTGCATATTATTATATATAAATATATTATATATAAATATTATATATATATATATATATATATATATAAGATTGAATGTTGCTTGCCTATGAAGGAGATAAATTATCATTTTATTTTGCAATTCAATTATCTTGATTACAATTTGTAAGGAATGCCTATTTATTAGATTTTTTCATAATTACTTTTTCTAAAGTCAGGTCATGTGCCATGAATTTTTTTGTATAAAATATTTATTTTGTAAGTGTTACTTTATTAGAGTGCATTGCCATAATATGCAAGTAAAAAAGCCAGTATCATTTGCATTGATATCATTTGTACAACATTTCTGATGAACTATCAGTGAAGTAATAAATTGACATCCAAAATTTTGTTCTCGATAATGTTGGTTAATTTGAAAGATTAGACCATGCATCTTCCTTTAAAAGCAATTATTAGTATTAACATTTAAAATATAATTCAGATTCAATATCTTGCAACCTTATTTTAAAACATGCCTCTTTATATTGACTTTTTAGAAAATAATTGTTACAATGATAATTCTAAAAAAATAACATGTTTTGACAAATCATACAAGAAAGTTTATAGAAACATTTCAATAGAATAATTTCCCAAGTGAATATGTGGTTCAGTCCCAAAACATTTTGCAATCAGTCAAAACAAGTTGACATAAATTCAGGGACTGCCAAATAAATATATACTATTGGTTTGCTTTAAGAAACTTTATTAAAAATTTATTGTAAGTTGTAATGAGTGTGTATAACTAATATTACACCTGTTAAATGAACATAATATAATATATAACAAATTATTACATTTGTTTAATAGCATTCTTGCAAAGTACAACATATAAGCATTAATAAATCAAGATGGCTATACAGTTAAGTACACTATATTAAGCATTAATAAATCAAGATGATTTAATTTATATGGCTGTACATAGTACATCTTAGCAAAATTGATAGCAAGTAGCAAAATGATCAAGTTTATAATCTATAGTAAAGAAATTAATGATTACAATCATGACATTAATGTACAATGTATAAATGTGTGAGGTTGACATTTCTATAGTAATAAAGTAGCTATAGTGATGCATTTTTAATACAATAATAAAATCAAGTGTTCTTCTTTACAAGTTGACTTTACCATATGCAACATTAGATGACAAATCAACAATTTCAGCTTGTTTTTCCCATTTTACAGTTTCATAAACAGGAATTTCAATCGTTTGTACATCTTCTGAGCTGTGAATTCTTTTAATCTTCATAATCTTTTGAAACAGCGGTACTCCCACAAATACGCCTATAAAACTTCCTGCTAAGAAACTCAATAGCGACACCACTGTTATGATGATATATGGCAAGCTATCATCACGGTTCTGCAAGTACATGTCTGACAGCAATAAATTATAAAAATATTTTAAACTCACCTCATCTCTATCTAAGGTAACCATGACATCATATTTTAATGTAGTGTCTAAAGTAAAAAAGCAACAAACCACAAGTACCTTTAGGAGACTAACTTATTTTTTGACTTTTCTCACTTTGACTGACACTATATGTTTTACAAGAACAAATCTTCTTCAGTATTAGCTATACATTAATTAAGTATGAAATAATAGAATACTCACATTGTAAACATGGAGTGTACATCCAGTGTGTATTTAGTCCACACTTGATTGTTTCATAGTAATCCATTGAGTTATTCACGTTGCATTTCACGAAAGCTAAAGTATTTCCAGTTTGATTAATGATATATTTTAATATATGTATGATATTGGAACTGGTAATCATACTGCAACTACCTATCAATTATAATATTTAGTAATGAATGTCTTATTGTAATACACTGGTTTACCTATTCTGAAAGTTTTGCTAAAGTTGAATGAATCATTATTACCCAGTGATATTGTTACATTGTATTCCACGTTGTCATACAAAGTAAAATAAGTAGCAGGTACTTTAGTACTTCTCTCACTGAGGCCATCAGCTGGAGTAGGAGTGATTGATACCATATAACTATCACTTTTAACATCAATTAATTCCCACGTCATTACAAATTTGTTTATTCCATTCACTTGCCGACCTGGAATAATTGTAGCATAAGAGAGTGTAGAAGCTATAATAGGTAAAGAATAACAATGAAACTACATTGCCAATGCAATTATACTACATTTATTTGAACACAATGCACTACAATTAATGAACCAACAGTAACATCACTAATTAACACTTGTAAATATCAATCCTATACACGTGATTAGTTGTATTTTGCTTAATACACATTATATTTAAATATAATAGCTCTCTACACATTTCAATGAACAGTACGAACAGTACTACGACAAAAGTACACCAATGTAAGACTAAAGTTACATTGTTAATTTTTAGCTAGTACCAAATATAGATTCAAAATAGATTCATTTATGAGACCCAATATTTCATATACAGAAACAACAGTTTAGTGTATGATTTATAAGTTGTAACTAACTAAGAGCAGTGCATTTTATATCAGTAGACCATCCAGTAGCGATACAAGTAGTTTGATATTCCATAGATGATGCAGAACAGTTCTGATAGACTGTCCATAGACTATCAGTGTTTAAACTGTAGCTTCTATTTTGTATAGAATTTCTAGCATCATTTAACAAACATAAACCTAAAATACAAAATAAAATCATTAATATGAATTTAACATGTTGATAATGATGTCAACTGTCACTCATAAATTTGTCTGTTTAGTATCTACTCTAAAAAATATTACCAATATAGAAGGTAGTCATCACTCCAGAGCATATTGAAGTAATATTCACTGTTAGAAATCTTATGTCTGTGATGTTTATAGTAATAGCTGAATTGTAAACTGTGGTATTATACAGTGTCATTGTGTCTGAAGCAACATATGCATTGACATAATTCATTAAACTCCATGAAATAGTTAGATTATTTTCAAACATTGCCAATAGGATAAATTGAACAGAATTTAAGATCTCATAATCTGTAAACATCCACATAAACTGATTAATTAACATAATATTGGAAATATTTAATAAAATTGATTGCACTAGCTATGTAAATTTTGATTACATCAAATGTGCTTTCTTAAGCATTATGGTTTCCTTTTTGAATGCTTTGATCCATAAGTTTGAATCTGATAACTCAAAAAATTCCAGACATTTCAAGTCCTCTGTAATGTATTTGGCACAAGGATGTTTTCAAAATTATGGGTATACAAAACCAAGAGAGTACATTAATATTGTATATGAAATTTCTAACAACTAATGGTGTAGTCATTCTAAGAATAATCAAACAAGTTTTGATGTAATACTAGTTTTAAAATCTCCAATTACTCCAACACAAGAAAAAGCATTTTCTGGTTGATTTAGTACAGTTGACTGGTCAAATTATTATTACTTTGTTAAAATAATTTTCATACAACTGAATTTCAACTATAAGTGGGCCATAAAAACCTGCTTTAAATTTAAGCTGTAAATAATAATAATTTATTATCTTCATGTTTCAGCAAGGACAATGAATCAAGGGGATACTAAGTATTATGAATAACAATTTTTTTGCAACTATAGTCACTTCAGTATTAATGCACATTACTGTATTACCTAATTCAGATCTAGTTTTGTACATTAAGCTTTCTATTAGAAATTTTAGCTATAATTGTACATATGCCTTCGCATTGTTAATTTACAAACTTAAACTTCAGAATTCATCATAACATAATCCTAACTATCAACTCAATAATGCACTCTATTAAATGGAGTGTTTAAATAACACCAGTTGAGGTGTTTAGCAGGAGACGATGTCTCAACAACCCACTTTGAACTCTCATAACATTCACATCAATACATTTTATACCAATGGAACATCTAATAGTAGCTTACATCTTCTAGTTTCTTGTATAAAATAATATACTTTAGTAATGACCAAACTATGGAGACAATATTAGTAACATAATATTGGAAATATTTAATAAAATTGATTGCACTAACTATGTAAATGTATACATGTCCATTTTATTTTAAATTTTAATTACATCAAATGAATGGTGTCTCTGATATCTTCACTACAAATGTGCCAAACTCCCCATTTTTAACAGTGCCACACCTTTTTAGGCAGTACTTAAAAATTATGCATCTTTAATGAGCGATGTACATAGCTACTAGCCTTTACAATAAAATTATGTAGCTAATAGAAATGAATTAAATTTTAATCACATACCTGGTTCATAAGGGTTCCTTACAATTGAATTACATTGAACTGTGAATTCAGCAAAAGATATATTGTACACTATTATGATATTTGAGTATATATTTGTAGAGTTAAGACCACTTAATTCTGTGTAAATCACAATATCAGAAATAGAGTTTAAACTATAATTAGTTCCTATTTTATTATATCTATAAAAATTTGGAGTAAACAATTGTCTTTCTCTAGTTGAAACATCCCATTGCAAAAAGTGATCAATTTCTACAGTACAGTCATACTTGAATGTCACAGTGCAACTGTCATCGGAAAATTCTAAAGCAAATAGAAATTAATTCAAGTTATTCAACTTGTATAATAACCTAGTAGTTTTAACTAGTTCTTACCACACCAAGATGGAAATAGAGTTAGAATTAATACCAACATCATTGGATTCAAATGACTATGCATCTTTAAGCTTCCTGACTTCCTGTACACTACCATCTGCATACAATCAGGCTTTAGAACGTTGTGACCAGTTCCAACTACACTATAGATAATTAGCTATATACTTACCTTAAATGTTACAGTTAGCTTCACGATAAGCAGATGAATCAACGGATGTGAAAAAAAAATAGGGTGTACCCTGATTTGGGCACCTAAGCTGCGGAAATTTCCACTGTAGGTGAGGTGAGATATGGGAAACCCCCCTACCCCCTCTCGTATTGTAATCAACATGCTGGTTAACAGACCAAGGAGGCCAGGAGGATAAGTCTAAGTCTGGCATAGCAAGACCTTTAACCTAACTGCTACGGGGAGAAAGAGTCTCGGGACAATCATGCACCGAGGCTGCTCTAGAGGAATGTGGTAATGGTTATCAAATTACATTATGGCGCACACAGTTTGCAGGACGCGCTGACACCTAGGAGTATTTTGCACAGGCGCTGCAATCGCCATAATTGTGATAGTTCAGGAAAGCGGCTCCGTTATGTACACTAGTGGAAGGATGCCCACTCACTGTGAGGACAGCCTTAAAAAAAAAAAAAAAAAAAAAAAGGGCGCCGGTTGGAGTGAAGTACCCTTGTGGCTTAAGGCTGTGCGGTGGAATCAATCAGCTGTGGAATGTGAGATTTGCCTGCCATCAACTCCACCCCTGCCACTGACCCCAGCCAGAATCATGCTCTAACCCCTTCCAGAAATGCATTGGTAGTCTACCACACAAATTGCAGGAGCCTACTGCCTAAGATAGATGAGCTTAGGCTGCTAGCAGATGACATGAGGCTGGACTACATTGCTCTGACTGAGACTTGGCTGGACCCATCGATATTAAGGACAGTGAGTTGTCAATCCCGTCTTTCACACTGCTTCGCAGGGACAGATCCAGGCACGGTGGTGGGGTCTGCCTGTATGTCCGAGAGGGCTTGACCATCACTAGTACATGAATCAGCTGAATTGCTCTCTATCTCAGTTCAGACCACGAGTGAGCTATTTCTACTCAGTGTTCTCTATCGCCCTCCAGGGTTAGATCTCGACCTGTCAGAGCTCTAAGTAATTCTGGGCTCTCTTAACCTGCCACACCATTGTCATGCCATTCTAGTAGGTGATTTCAATGTCAACCTGTCTGTCAGCCCCTCTACTGGTGGCGCTTCTAACCTGCTGGATCTAATGGAAGCATTTGGCCTCTACCAGTGTCTGCATCAACCAACCAGAGTCACCTCAACCTGCAGCTCTCTAATTGATCATGTCTATGCTAATCATCCCAACCTGGTGTCTGCCCTCTCTGTTGGTTCCCCCCTTAGTACCTCTAACCATCTGTCAGTGTGCTTGCACCTCTCCGTCATCAGCAAGCTGCCAAAGTCTCCAATGTGTGAGCTATGGTTTTACAATAAGGCTGATTTTGAGTCTATTGCAGAGATCCTTGACAGCTTGCTGGCTGGCTTACCTAATCCATCTACTTCTGGTGTTGACAAGGCGTGGTCAAACTTCAAGTCCACATTCCTCAGAATCATCACAGAGATGGTTCCTCACAAACTAGTGAAGACAAGGAAGTCTTTACCCTGGTTGACCAAGGCTGCCAGGCACTACATGCAGATGAGGGACAGAGCTCACCGGGAAGCCAAGAAGTTTAACACGGCTAGTCTATGGGAGAAGTTCAGGTCTCTGCGAAACCAGACCATTAACATTTTGCGTCAGGAGAAGAGAGAAGAGAGCTTTTTTCCAGTCCCTGTCATCACGTCTGACCACCTGCAAAGCCTTCTGGAAAGCTCATCGCATGCTATCCCAGGACCGTCATCCTGTTCCATCATGTGTTACGATTGGTTCCGTCTCAGCTACAAATCCATCAGATCAAGCCGACCTATTCAACCATCACTTTTCTTCCTGTTTCTCTTCTAATCCCCCACCTTTGTTTCCATCTTCCTCAGAGGAGCAATCAACACTGGCCCCTGCCCTATCCACTCTGTCCTGCTCACCAGATGAGGTTGCCTCTGTAATCAAGAGGCTGCGTAAGGACATAGCGAGCGGCCCAGATGGAATCTCTAGCAGGATGCCAAAGGGGACCTCTCAAGCTATATGCAGTCCTCTATCGGACATTTTCAATGTGTCTTTCTCCTCTGGCCTGGTTCCATTGGAATGGAAATCCTCCCGAGTCATCCCAGTTCACAAAGCTGGTGATTCATCTGACGTATCGAATTATCGGCCAATATCTCTACTATCGTTGGTGGCTAAAGTTCAGGAGAGGATAGTCCACAATGCTGTAATGGACCATGCTCTTTCCAATGAGCTCCTCTCCTTTTCTCTGTATGGGTTTAGGCCAGGCAGTTCTACCCAGGAGGCCATCCTAGCTGCAACTCGTGACTGGCATCCCATTCAATGACTGAAGCTTCCAAGTGGTCATCTCTAGTGCCTATTTGAAGACTCCTGTACCCTTCTGGCTGGACCCTAGAAGCGCAAACCAATGACTAGCAACGACTAATAGGCAGGTATTATTTAGAAAAAGAAAATGAGCCGCTAATGGTGGGGCATTATGTAGAAATGGCAATAGTTTTAACAGTTGCTGTGTCAGACATTGGAGTGCAGTGGGAATGTTGCCTGTGTATTCTTAGACCTATCCAAGGCCTTTGATTCCCTACCTCACTCCCTCATTCTGAGATCCCTATCTAGGATTGGTGTGTGTGGGAAGCTCTTCGACTGGTTTGCTAACTACCTGACTGGCAGATCTCAATGGGTCGCACTCAAGGGGGTTTCCTCTGCAAGTGTTATGGTCACCTAAGGTGTGCCCCAGGGCTCAATACTTGGCCCTCTACTCTTTATCTTATCTCTGGATCCTCTAACTTCCCTCTCCATCTCTGGTGTTATCCGCATCTACGCTGACGACATCAATTACTACAAACCACTTTTTTCCTCTGCTGACATTCTCTCTCTGCAACAGGATATTGACACTATTTCCGTGTGGGTAGGTGACAGTGGAGACAAGGGCCATGGTCATCTCCCGCAAGAGAAAGCCCCCAACTATGGAAATCAATCTCAACGGGTGTCCTGTGGAACAAGTCTCAAGTTTCAATTTTCTCGGGGTCACAGTCTCCAGCTATAGTAATATATAGTTTTTTTGGTCTAGCAGACCAAGTCTGTATCTCTAGGCTCTATAAGACCCTGGTGCGTCGGTTCTGGAATACTGTGACTGTGTTTGGGATCCCTACCAGGCCAAGTACATCAACATGCTGGAGGGAGTCCAGTCACTGGCCGGCAGGATTGCTACCCGCCGTTGGCGTGGAAGTGCCGCAGCTATCCGCAAGCTTCTGAAGTGGCCCCTACTTGCCTCTAGGAGACGCTACCACAAACTACTCCTCCTTTTTTGTTAGTTCCACCCCCCCCCTCTGGAATTCTCTCTCTGAGAGCTTGGTGGGTCTCTCCTCTTACCTAGCATTCAAGAGGCACCTAAAGCTCTTTCTACAGGTGTAGCTCACAGTTCGTTTGTCTCATTCCTTATTTGCTTTGTTTCTTGTTTTGTTGCTGTTGTTGTATTTTGGGTAGCCTTAGCATTAGCTTGCTCAAGTTGGCAAACCCTTTGCTATTTTGCAAAAATATATTAAAAAAAAAAGAAAAAAAAAAAAAAAAAGGAGGCGACCATAAATGTACACCAGAAAACAGGGGCGGCTCCGCCAATTTTTAAGTAATCAGGCCGGGAAGTAGGTGTGGCCAATGTGAACAGGAGATCAAAGTAACCAAGACAGTCAGTGGCTGCATATAGTGTATGCACTAGCTTAAAAAAAATCCAATAGCATGCTAAAAAACTTATGTTAAAAAAAATTATTTTCATATATTATTATAAATTTAATGTAGAGATGATGTGATGATCATATTTATTTAATGTCATGATATATAGTAAAATAATACATTGTTTCAAACATTTGAAATACTATAGTTGCCTGTGTTCACTGACCACTTGCTTCTGCTGACGACACTGGCCAGTGTGGAACGGTGTTAGGCAAAACATTTCAACAGACACAGAATCCAAACTGTTTAAACCAAGCAGGTCACACAAATCTGTGTCAATAAACCGCACCCACCAAAAATACGAATTCGAAAGTATTGATATTGTCACGCCTACTCATTAAGTGGTACGGTAAACTCGCAGATAAGACCCTTTACCTAATCGTTTCGCTCGGAAGGAGCGATTAGGTAAAGGGTGTGGCCCGCGAGACGCCCGTATCAGGAAGATTGACTGTACCGAAGATTCCTGGAAACCTAGGATGGGAAGTATTGGGTGAAACTGGAATCTTTCCTGGCCATTTTGCTGTCTAGGAAGCAAGCCTTACAGAGCGTGGATCTTGAGCTGTTATAGCTGCGACTGAGCTTCCGACGTCGCTGGACAGGTTAGGAAAGCATTTATTGTTGCTCAGACTTCCCATTTCAATGCTCTATTCAGAGCTGGGGTGACTGGTGTTTCAGTGAAGCATAGGCATGTCAGCATGTGTTGGAAGAAGCTGCTGATGATACTGGCTTAGTATAGAATGGCTTTAATTTGGTTTATAATTATGTGAAGGAGAAATAGTAGAAGATAAAGCATACTGAATCAATGAAGACTTTTCAAGATAACTTTGACATCCTGGCAGAATTTTCAACAGGAATAGACAAAATCAAATGGTTAGATTAATTGATATTTAATAGAACAATCTAAGGTTTTCTTTGATGATTCAGTCATTAACTTAAATGAACTTTTGCTTCTTTATCAAACTGTTTAAGCTTATGAATGATTCATGTAATGAAAGAAGAATTGTGTGTGCTAGAATGATAGTGAAATTATAACTAGTGGAATGTTCAGCTTTGGCTATGGTCCTCAACACAGCACAATATGTTTCAGAGAGCATTGGCTATACAAATTTGAGGTGTGTATGGAAAAACTTAACACACACAGACTCACACTTATGCATACCAAGGTGGTGTTTCAATAAGCAGCTTCCAGCACTAAGCTGTTTGTATTATTATTATTACTATAGTATGTCCAAGTTGAGTTGGCCCAAGAAAAACTTGAATAACTTTAGAACGGAAGCAGCTACGCATCCGGGGTTTGCACCATTGGAAAGCTCGCGCCGAAGCGGTTAAAAATATTACCTAAGTAAAACCGGAGAGAAAGTGCTATTCCAAAACTCAATACAAAAGTCTATGGGAATACAAAAAACCACAGGTTTCCCGCTCAAAACGCGCCCGCTTTTAGTCATGTGGTACGGCTCAATTGATCACGCGGACAGTCTCCATTAAGAATTTTGTTAACAATGGCTTCTTCTCAGATTGCTGCGTTTCTAGCTTTGTATCGCGATTAGCTTAGGTTGCGAGTGTGCAAACAGGATAGACACAGTGCCCTGTTGTCACAGAGGGTACAGGACCACCTGATAGGATGTTGGTAAGATTATTTGTCTACCTGTTCAATATCAAATGCGTATAGCAAATATATTTCACGGTGATATAGCTATCATTTAGCTAGCAACTTGTAATACAGCCACACTTAAGCTGTTTGCCGTTAAATTGTGTGCATGTCAAAGCCGTGTTTATGCCAATTCCTTTTCTTCACTACTATAGATGCCGTTTATTGTAAGGATTAGGACCAATCAGGCAGCACTCCACTTTCAACTCGGATCACAACTATAATTATTTTGTATATGTCTACTACTTAAATTCTATCATTTCATCAATTTTCATATACATATTATAAATAAATGAAACAATTGATAATTTTATTTAACAAGAAAGTCTAGTAACTTTAGCTACAAGTTAACAGTGCTGTACTGCTGAATCCTGAATGGTAACAATCAAACTTTTCTTTGCTCAGAATCTGTGTAATCTCTAGAATGTAACTCCTTAGAATCTGCTCTAATGGTTGCTATGTCATAACCATTTCTTTGAAGTACTTTGTGTGTATGTTTCTCTTCTTCCTTCAGTGTTCACTCACTGTAAACGAAAAGGGGTGTAGTTCACACCATATTAAGTGTGAATCACTTACAACATTAATCACACCAAAATATTATGGTGTGAAGTGCTCACCTCATTATTTTTGGTGTGATTATTTGTCTACCTGTTCAATATCAAATGCCGTATAACAAATATTTCACAGTGATATAGCTATCATTTAACTAGCAACTTGTACTACAGCCACACTTAGGCTGTTTGCCGTTAAATTGTGTGCTTGTCAAAGCCGTGTTTATGTCAATTCCTTTTCTTCACTACTATAGATGCCGTTTATTGTATGGATTAGGACCAACTCAGGCAGCACTCCACCTTCAACACTATATTTTGTATATGTGTACTACTTAAATTCTATTATTTCATCAGTTTTTATATACATATAAATAAATGAAACAATAGATAATTTTATTTAACAAGAAAGTCTAGTAACTTTAGCTACAAGTTGACAGTGCTGTACTGCTGAATCCTGTGAATATCAGAATATTTCTTGGGACACAGTAGGTAGAATCGACTGATTTTAATCCTGTCTCTTCAGAAGAACGCCTCACCAGTTTGCGTTTTCCATCTGCTGT
>WLWI01004430.1_pt1 | contig 11894 bp, 8 predicted proteins | sample 6701501 | NCBI WGS metagenome assembly WLWI01 (sample SAMN12718690, study PRJNA515312) | sponge metagenome | isolation source: marine sponge | host: Mycale hentscheli | place: New Zealand: South Island, Marlborough, Capsize Point | collected 2014-11-01
TGCACAACAACACTCTATTACCATCAGTCCCATCCCCCCCCCCCCAAAAAAAAAATTTTTTTCATTTTCCTACTCCACTGACTCCACTGTGTATATAATATGTATGTGTGTGTGTGGTGGCTGTGTAGTGTAGTGGTTGTGTCCTGGGCTCAGGGCCTGAGGTCCCGAGTTCAAGCCCAACTCAGGCAATTTTCCATCTGATTTTCTATCTGCTTCCCACCAGCCACACCAGTACACTCAGCTGTGACTGAGTAACTGACGTTTGCTGGGGTGCAAATTCAAGGCCTTTTCTCATGAAACAGCAATGGTCCAGGTAGGACTTCGGGTGCCCACACTACTTGGTATGAGGAAAGTTCTGTTTTCCTGCAAGTTCCTAGCCCTGCTCCCTGAGCTTTGCTTGCACAGGTCACTGTGCCTGCTTAGTGCACAGGAATCCTGGCTCTGCCAGGTGCCATAACTGCTAGTGGTTGCAAGGGATTATTTGTATGTATGAGATTTTTTTTGGAAGTAATACCATTTTAATGAATATTGTTAGTTCATATAAGGAAGTATGTGATCCCATTGATTGATTATCATCAATTCAAAATTCAATGCCTACCTGCTCATTTATACACATAGGCTCTCAGTCCAATGTTCTAAAATTATTTAATGTAGCTGTTATAAACAATTATATAATTTTATTATAGACAATATTTTTGATTTTGACAATGAGGAGTAAACAATTAAAATTGTGCATAAAAGTGGATTGCAGTTCCTGTAATGGTCAAGACAACAACCATTACAACATGGATGCCATAGTTTGAGCAACATAATATAAGCATAGGTAACATAGTGTACAATTGTAATGTGACTGGTACTTTTAATGGGAGTGTTTATATACAATAATAAATCTGGGTAATATAGCTTCATAATTAGGAACGATAATGATAGGAGATTGGAGATCATCTTCAGTGATGGCAGAAATGCTGTCATAACCATCTGGTATTCGATCAGTTGTAATATGAGTTTGTATGTTGTATTTACGCCCAGGTAAAACATCACAAAGTAGCACTGCTCTGCATCCATATTTATTTTCTTTAGTGTGCTTATCAGAAGATGAAGAGCAAAGATCTAGAATAAAATTCTCGTCAAATTTTGTGGAGCTTTGGTGCCTTTTACAAGACTGATCATTAAAGCTGTCCCTGAGAGTGATACATATGCCACAATTTTCCTCATTGCAGAGCTTTTTATCACCAGCAATATCACACAGGAGTAATGCTCCATGGTAGTACTCTTCACAGGTTTCTATCTTTTGAGGAAGCATTATGCCATAATTTTTCCATTGCCTTTTAAGATCAATATCATTGATCTTGAAAATGGTGACAATTTCTGGAGGATGTCCTTTCCAAGATTTCTTGAATCTTTTTGTCACAGCAGCTTTCTGGTCCTCACTAACTGATTGAATAGTACCTAAAATGGTAGAATATAATAGTTTATTACCACAACACAAGAAATACATTAATAGCTAATGATTACGACTAATCTATGGCTGCCTAATTCTATTTTGTATTCTGTTAAGAAATAATAGTACTTGCCATTATCACATGTTGAACTGACCAATGAAATACTTTTTTCCCAGTAAAAAAAGTTACACTTGTGAATGGGTGTTGTTACATTTTTCACTTAAATCAATTCTTTTCAGGTAAGAAGTAATTCAAAATCATAGATAAACTTTTTTTTTATAAATATAAAAGGAATGGGAAACATCTAACCTGTTAAATACCTTTAATATGTGAAGATCTCACAACAAGTTCATCCATATCTGTTGCCTCTATCTGACGCTGTTTGACTCTGTGCTTCTTTTTGTCCTTCTTTTCATTATTATGAGGAAATGCAGGCCTATTTGCAGGTGTAGAAGATTCATCATTTTGTACATTTTCAGTTTCAGATGAATATGTGGAATCTGATGGCGGCTCAAATTTTGGTGGCTCAACTTTTGACTCAGAGTCTCTAGGTGGTTCAAATTTTGGTGAACTGTTTTTTAGGCGTGTGAATGGTACAGCTAAAGTTGCAGCACACCCAGCAAGAACAGGTAACACTGGAATATCTGTAGTTGAAACTCCTCCCTGGTCTGATGGAATCCCCATACCAGTATATGGGTCTTGCCAGAATCGTGGTATCGGTGTACTCATCTCAGACAGGAGTTCTTCCCATGAGGAAACTCCAGGAATAATCTCTTGATACAACCCAGGAATTATGGGAAGAAATAAGGTATTTGGATTACAATGAGAAAACACAAAGTCCAGGTCATTTGAAGCCAATTTCATCGTTCCTGTGATCTCAAAAGGAGGCAATGTGGATGGAGCATGACGGATAATTGATATATTGAGAGATAATTTCACTCCATCATCAAAAGAAAATTCATCAATTGATGCACAAACTGTGGCAGGAACAGCGAGAGATTCTTCAATACTCGTTTTAAGTGCAGACTCAAGGCAAGTCTTCATAGATTTAATGACTAATTCTCTGTTTTCTGGAGTATTATCAGCTGATGAATCCTCTAGATTTTGAACTAATTCTTCAAGTGGACCAAATATACTGTTTTCTTCAGCAGCTTTTAAAATGTCCATGAAAATATCCTTGTTGTCATGTATAGATGACCTATCATTTTGACTATTAATATCTGTTTTGAATAGTGTCACTGAGATTATTGCATCAATGCCTGGACCTACAGGAACCTGAACCCTGGAAGAGATTTTAGGCAGTAACAGTGTTGATGCCTTAGATGTGGAAGTGGTTTCATCATCTCCATCCTCAATTTTCATATTTTTAAAGTCTTCATCATCTAATGCTATATTGTCATAGCATTTTATTGTGCAAGCAGGAGTATGCATAATTAAACTTGACTTCAAGCAATTTTGAAATAGATAATTTTCACCTTCATCTGTGAATATTCTGGCTTCACAGCCACCAAAATTTATATATCCATATCGAAAATTTTTTATTAGAGCATTGTACACTTCAGAATTTGCTGTACAGATTGTAGCATCTGTACTTGGTGGTTCAAACTCAGGTGGAGGAGTAGGGACCATCTCTGGAGGGGCTTCCTCTCTTTCAGGAAAACTCTCAATCAAAGTTACATACTGTTCTTCCGAGATGTTTTCTGTGTGAAATTGGACCCAACTTTGGTTGACTCTTACTTTCTTCTCATTGTACAGCCATTCCACTGCAAGAATTAATTTGATCATTTCTTGCATTTTGAGAAATTTTGGCTCATCATGATATGCCACACTAGGAAGACGATCGGTAATGTACGCTGAGTATGAATCGCTAAACTGATCTACAATCTTCATTTTTGGTTCTTCAGGAAAGAATATTTCGTCTTTGGTTTTTTTAACTTTAGCGTGATCACAATACATTTTGATAGATCCCCAAAGCATATTTTCCTTCCTTGGAAAAGCAAGATGAGTCGCTAATCCTTTCAAATTACTGGATTTAGGCCAAGATTTGAAAGTGGTCTTGTCTTCATTAGACCTTGCCCCAATATATAAACACTTCATGTTCCAGTCCACATCAGCTAAAAGTTTTCCAAGTGAAGTTCCTTGCAACCACTTTGGAGAGTAGTGGTTGAGCCACCGGGATGAATGAAAAGGGTGATTAGGAGGAAAATTAACATAACCAAATACAGGTCGTTTATTCTCAGCAGCTAGGCGAAAACATACAGCAAAATCTTCATCTTGAAGTGTGGGCACTTTAGGAGAGGCTGTAAACCTGAGTTCACTAACGCCATTGACTACTCTCACCGAGCGAAGAGAAAGACCATCCGGTAGATTATAATTAAATATTTGAGTGGACTCGCCTAAATCAGATTCCTTGAAAACCACATGTTTACAATAGGCCCATAGGCAGGTGGGGTTTTTGGGGTTTACCAACAAACCCCCTTTGTGATTAATGATATTCATAAAACTTGCACCTGCATCTGTAACTGGCTAAGTACAATGTTTTCTTCCTGTTGACATTGAGAAAATATATTAATAAATAGCTTAAATATGAAATACCCTACACAATTGCTAGCTACAAGTAAATGGGATGAACTAAATTTAGAGTCTTAGAGCAGTAGATTACATTTTGATCACTTACTTGTAAGCAGTACAGCGCTCAGAATGAAGGTCAGCACAATAGAAGACCTCTTTTTTATACTGGCCAAATAGACATTTCTCAATCGGTTTTCGGAGCGCATGCGTATTAACGCAGCACATGATCTTTGACACTTCGCACGCGTTTAAACACAACGACCGAAGCTGTACATGCGCAATGTTCAACGCTTGAACTGGTAGGCATGGCTTTTTTGCGCTTTTTTCGCTGGCGCTTGATTAATTGGCGAGCGAGCTGAGCGAGACACTATCAGGGGTAACTCAATTGAAAATCGGGGATATTCGAGCGAGCTAAGCTAGCAAGATACTACTGGGATGTGCAAGAGCACAAATAGCGAGCGAGCCTGAAACCACACCAATGTTATAGATTGATTCTAACTTCTGACACTCAAGCTACTCAAAATAAGGTCGAGATTTAAATAACAGATATATGGCAAAAGGGTTTCAATACCATAGTAACCACTCGCCGCGACTGCTTGAATTAAAAAAATAAATAAATAAATAAACAGCAACAAAAAATACACGTTATTTAAACCTTTGTGATATTCTTTAATTGGCGAGCTTACTTCACTGTTAGATATCTTCACAATGATATTTTTAGGTACATGACCAGTGAAATAATAACTCACAATATTTTACACTGTTATTTCATGCTATACTGAGTGTGCGGAGTGTATGAGGAAGTGCCCCACCCACTCCGCTGAGTTATGATCTCCGTGCGATGAAGGACCAGTTAGCTCAATACCCTCTGGAGCAAGTGACTCAAGCGCAACCGCTGGCCGATAAGCTTGCAGTCTTGTGCTCGTAACCCAAAAGCACCCACTCTCCACTATCACTAATAAGTTCGGAATTATCGAGCAACAACAAAATGAAGTGACTACATAACATATAAGGGAAGCACGATGATACAATTCGAATGGGTAGAATATGAATATCATTAATGTGTGGTAAAGGGTGAACATTGAGTGTGTGCGATGACAATGACCATTGTTCTGATGATCCTTGCCCTGAAGTCTTTTGTCCTGCCAAAGGGTGACTTCAGGGCGCTGGGTCCCAGCAGCTCAGTCTTGAAGACGGTCTGGAGTCCCAGACACTGAGAAAGCTCATTACCCCTGTAGTTATAGCAACCTGCCAAACTTTTCAATTTTCTCAGTTTTACAGCTACCTTCCTCTGGTGTACCCTGCTCTTTACCCTTCTCAACAGGGTTAGAGCAGCTGCTAAAATATCAGCTGGGGGTGTGGGTAGCCCCTACAACCAACTTTACGCTGTGAGTTACCCTTCCTCTAGTACTAACTACAGTAGTGAAGATATCTAGTGTGGAATAAACCACTTATTACACTTGTCAGAGTGGTATGGCAAGATATTTCACTCTCAGGATTTATTTTTACTTGCCTCTGGCTTGTGAAAATATATTAACCTACTCTTGAAATATTTCGCTATATCACACTCTGACTCATGTAATAAGTACTATAATATATATATATATTATATGTGTGTGTACGGATGGCAGTATGCCCCTTAAAAGCGCAGGGGTTCCTTTTTATCACGGCTTTTTAGGCTTGACCCAAGTTTATTCTGAAACAACAGCATTAAGCAAGCTTGGAAGTGTGAGAAAATTCCTGCGAAAAAAGGGTCTGGTGAAGCTAACGTATAGTTTTTTGCTTTGTTTTGCTTTGTTTCGTTTGTCTTTGTTTTATACGGGTGTAAGTGGCTACGCCAGTGAAGCAAGTCGTGGGTTCGTAGAGAGACCAACGAGACCAACGAGACCAACTCAATCTCAAGGGTTGCTGCGCACTATTTGTAGTTTGGTAAGGTGGATGGCTATTGTGAACGCTTCGAGCACTCGCTGCTGCCGCTGTAATGGTACAGCCAAGTGCCTGAGATGCACCTGTGTCCGAAGTGGAGCTCCATGCTCCCGCTGTTTGCCTGGCGATTTGGGATTTTGCCACAATACCCGGCCACGTGGCCGCTCTCCCCCATCATGCCCCTCCTCATCCCTGACAACGCCTGCCCCGTCTCCTCTTCCAGCTGCTGCCAACCCTTCTGCCAGCTCATCACCTGCCCCTTCTCCTCCCAGCCTGCCTCCCAGCCTGCCTCCCCTCTATTGTCAGCCCTACCAGCCCTACCAACCATCCTCAAATCTCATGTGCCCACTCTGCAGCATGTCCCAAAGGGCACCCGTGATGGCTGGGCCCTTGCTCCTAGCTCCTGTCTCAGGTCTGTTGAACGCAATCCTGACAAGCCTTCCCAGTGGTCCTGCCTCTTCATTCTAGCTAAGTGTGTGCTTATCAGCCCTGCTGTAGGCCAACGGCTTCGTTGGCGTGAGATCATGAAGCGAGTGAAGTCTCGCCTTCAGCGTTGGGCAGATGGTGATTTGGTCTCCCTTTGGTCCGAGGCTCTCGAGGATGCCCGGTCCCTCGCCAGGAGACAATCACGCTCTTCTGCCCCCACCTCCACCAGCAACTCCAGGAGAGCCAAGCTGCTGCGCAGAACAACCGGTACAGCAAGGCCATCCAAGCCCTGACATCTGACAGCCTAGCCTCCCCGTCTCCGGAAATCCTTCATGAGATGCGGAAGAAACACCCCCAGGCACCTCCTCCCTCTGTGCCTCTAGACCCAGTTCCGTCACCTGCCATCCTTTCAGAGCCTGCAGTCCTCAAGGGAGTGATATCTTTCCCCAATGCCTCTGCCCCTGGGCCCTCTGGTCTGCGCCCTAGTCACCTTCAGGAGGCTATTCGATCCCCCTCCCAAGATTGTGCTGCCCAAGGCCCTCACCGCCCTCACTAGCCTCGTCAACATATTAGCTGCTGGCAGAGCCCCTCCTTCGGTCCTCCCCCACCTCTGTGGGGCCACCCTCCTTGCCTCGCCCAAGAAGAGCGGCGGTCACCGCCCCATCGCCGTAGGAGAAGTCCTGCGCCGGCTCACTTCAAAGTGTCTGGCCTCCACCTCCCTCCGTTCTGCTATCTCTTCACTCACCCCCCTTCAACTGGGTGTTGGAGTCAAAGGCGTCTGCGAGGCCATCATCCACACCACTTCACATCTGCTCTTCTCCTCTGATGACCCGGATCAGTGCTGGTGCCTCTTCCTGGACTTCTCCAACGCCTTCAACTGCATTAGCAGAAAGTCTATGTTTGCTGAGATCAGGCAACGCATCCCACACCTAGCGGCCTGGATGGAATCCTGCTACTCCCGTCAGCCACCTGCTCCATCTGGGGGAAGATACTATCCATAGCTGCAGTGGTGTGCAGCAGGGGGACCCTCTCGGCCCATTGGGTTTTACTCTAACCCTCCAGCCCCTGCTCAAGCGCCTGCAGGCTGACGTCTCAGGTCTCCGCCTCAACGTGTGGTACCTGGACGACGGCACCCTGATGGGCTCCCCAGAGGACCTTGCTGCTGCCCTGCACATCGTTGAGCGCGAAGGTTCCCCCCTGGGCCTCCACCTCAACCGCTCCAAGTCTCTCCTCTACATCCCAGAGGACGCTGTCCAGGCTCAGTCTGTCCTCCCAACAGACATTCCCACCACCCGCAGAGGTTTCTCTCTCCTGGGATGCCCCATCGGTTCACCCGACTACTGCGAGGAGGTTTTTGGCGCCCGGCTATCGAAGCTGAAGGAATCCCTTGGAGCGCTACACGGCGTTGGCGACTCTCAGGTGGAGTGCACCCTTTTGCACTCTTGCCTTGCCCTCCCCAAGGTCTCCTTCATCCTCCGTGCCTGCCCTCCCAGTCACATCCAACGCTCCGCTGCCGAGTTTGATAGAGCCATCCGCTGCACCCTGGAGACTATTGTAGGTGGCCCAGTTTCCCACTGGTCCTGGTTGAAGGCGTCTCTCCCGTGTAGTCACAGGGGCCTCAATCTTCGCAGTGCGCTACGCCATTCACCAGCCGCCTTTCTCGCCTCCACCTCAGTAACAAAGTCTCTGGTGCTACAGATCCTCGCCAGCCCGCCAGACCCCCCTCCACACATCACGACTGTTTCGCGCCTGGCCATAGAAGCCGCCTGCCCAGATTGGAAGTGCCTAGACGACATTGACGTCCCTCTCCGGCAGAAATGCATAGTTATGTCGTCGACGAGGCCTGCTTCCAGCAGCTCCTTGACTCGGCTCCCACCTGCCGCTTGCAGGCACTTGCCTTGTTCTCCAGCCTCCCCCATGCCGGAGACTGGCTGAACATCATCCCCTCCACCACTCTCGGCCTCCATCTCCACGACCGAGTGTTCCGGTGCTGCCTGCGCTACTGGCTTGGGGTTCCCCTCCACAGCTCGTCATACCCCTGCCCGGAATGCCACCTTACTGCTGATGCGTACGGTGATCACCAGGTCGGCTGCGGGGGGAATAGAGATCGCATTGCCCGTCAGAATGCTGTCCGTGATGCCATCCACGCTGCTGCCCAGTCCGCTGCTCTTGCTCCCTCCAAGGAGACCCCTGGCTTACTGCCTGGCTCGCAGGCTCGCCCGGGCAACATTTTCATTCCATGCTGGAGCCTTGGACGTCCGACCGCCTTTGATGTGCTTGTCATCAGCCCGCTACAGGAGCTCACCATCGCTCAGGCTGCCCAAACACCTGGCCATGCCCTCCAAGTTGGTGTGCAGAGGAAGCTTGCAGCCAACCTCTCAGCATGCCGCTCTTCCGGGACGGACTTGATCCCTCTGGTGGCTGAGACACTAGGTGGGCTGGCTGAGGACATCATCCGCACCATCACCAACATCAGCAGGGCCATCGAGAATCGCTGCAGCACTTCTGACTCCACCCCAACTACCAGTCACCTGTTTGGCCGCATGGCAGTTGCTTTATGGCGGGGCAATGCATCGCTGTGGCTCCACCGTCTCCCCACCATACCCCCCTCCCTGGACGGTGTAGCCTGAACTTTTTGTATATTGTCTTTTTCTTTTTCTTTTTTCTTTTACCAGTTGTATAGCTGATCTTTACCTTTTTGTAACATCACTCAGTATTACACTTTTTATCTATTTAAAAATAAAAATAAACTTGTATTTCAGGACACAATTAATAGTTGCTGCGACCGGTTACTGTGGCATTGAAGACCCTTTTCCAGACGTAATTTCAAAACTTCGCCGTTTTAGGGAGGATACGAAGTGCCGATTGTTGGTTCTCAAGAGCCATTGGTAGTCACAATATCCTAATATTAATGCTAAGGAAGCTACTACTACTCGAGGGAAGATGAGGTAAGTACGTAATTCCATGTTTTTTAGCTAAATAAACAAAAATAACTCTGTCTTTCTTTTTTGTAGCTAAGAGCTTGTTGTCAACAGTGACTGGTTAATTCTAATAGTCAGAATGGCTTTAATCTGATACTACCGAAGTTACCACTTGTGGCAACTTACCACAGACTAGTTGGACTTCTTTGATATCACCTGTGTTGTGTCTATGTTCTTATCTGTGCTCCACCCCTATGTATACTTTGGTTTTGTATCAATGGCATGTCACCATTCTTATATCAGTTTAATACTTGTTTTTGTCAATCTGTCAGCAGCCTGTCTGTTGTATATCTGTTGTATTGTCTATATTTGGGCTTTGAGCTCTTAATAAAACTTAAAAACTAAGAGATATTACCTGGGCGACAACAGATACTACACCACTGCTCAAGATAAGAAAGTAATTTTATATTTGTGTTCTAAAATTGATCTTTTTTTTATTTTTAGCTGAGAGCTTGTTGTCAATAATTCACGGTAATCCAGATTGTAAAAATAACATAAATTTGATACTACAGAAGTTACCATTAATCAGGTATGAAAGTAATTGTGTATTTGTTAGCTGAAATAAAAGGTCATAACTGCTATTATAGTGTTTGCATGAATTAAGCTAAAACATAGTAACAATACGGTAGTTGTATGTAACCTAACTAGGCAGGCTCGCTCAATATTTGTGCTCAAGCACTGTACTAGTTGGCAGCGAGCGGAGTGAGCAAGATAGCATTAGGGGTGCATAATACAAAATTGGGTATATGTTATTGGCGAGCGAGCGTAGCGAGCGAGACACTCACAGGGGTAACACAATTGAAAATAAGGGATGTTTGTTTGTTTATCTGTTTGGACGTACGTATGTCATTTTGTACCGTGACCTTCTCATGTTTTTGTGTTAGCTCGTTGTTCACCCAGTCTCCCAAACTTCATTAAACGGAATCCTCCCGTTTATCGATCATACAGTGACCTTCTCATGTTTTTGTGTTAGCTCGTTGTTCACCCAGTCCCAAACTTCATTAAACGGAATCCTCCCGTTTAGCGATCATTACCCGTAATCTCTCGGTATTTGCTTGAAAATTCTTTGTCCTCTAGAGTAACTACGAAGCTAAGCCTTGTGTAGGTAGGTTTAGTTGTGTGAAAGTATTGTGCCTACTTAGCTAAAGAATATCACAAAAAAAACGTGTAAATAATTCTACATTTTTTTGTTGCTTTTTTTTTCAATTCTAAGTGTTGCAGGGAGTGGTTACTATGGCATTGAAACCCCTTTACCTAATATACACGTAATTTAAACTTGACTTTTTCTTAGTAGCTTGAGTGTTGAAGTTAAAATTAATCGTTTAACAGTAGTGTAGTTTTAGGCTCGCTCGCCATTTGTGCTCAAGCACTCAGTAGTTAGCGAGCAAGCGGAGCGAGCGAGACAGTATTAGGGGTGGATAATGCAAAATCGGGTAAATGTGTGTATGGATGGTACGTATGCCCCACTTAAACGCGCGCGGATTCACTTTTTTCTCCTAAAAACACGGCTTTTCAGGCTTGACCCCAGTTTATTCTAATACTAAAGTATTAAGCAAGTCTTACTTTAAATTAGGACTCAAAATTGTGAGAGAATTCCTGCGAAAACGCCTGTTATTCACGTCCAAAATGTTACTGCGAACGGTTACTATGGCATTGAAACCCTTTACCAATCGTAATTGAAAAACCTCGTCGTTTTGGGGGGCTGCTAAATGCCGCTCGTTGGTTGTCAAGTGCCACTGGTAGCCAGAGCGGCTATAAATTAAAACCAGGGGGCCACCATTACTTGGGAGAAGCTGGGGTATGTACGTAGTTCCATATTTGTTAGCTAAAATTACAAAAAATAACTCTAGCTGTGTTTTTTTTTTGGTAGAGCTGCCAGCTTGTTCACCAGTTACTGGTAATTGAGGTAGTCAGAATGGCTTAAATTGTACTACAGATGTTTATCACTTTTCCTGAAATTAAGGTGAGAGAGTAATTCTGTATAATTATATTAATGGTCAACTACTATTTACTTTTTTGCATGAACTAAGCTAAAGTATATTATGTAACAATAGGGGTGTAGAAAGCAATTTTAAAGTGGCCGATCAAGCACTCACATCTGCCACACCTACAATATTGGGTGGGGTTTAGTTTGTTTAAATGTACGTAATAAAAAATTGACAATGTAAAATTGATGAAAGCATGATAAATACTAATCAATCATACCCATTAGCTAATTATACCTTGTCAAGGGAATAATTTTTAAGTTTGACAGAATCTTACATCCATAACAAGGGAGGCAGAACCAGGTGACATTAGTGGTAAATGGTTTTTAAACTAACAAGGAAGGCTCGCTCGCCATTTGTGCTCAAGCACATCACTAGATATATATATGTGACCGTCTATAGGAAAACCAGGCACAACGCGGCACCCTTCGAACAATTTTTTTTTTGCACTTACGGAGTTGTCGGCGTCCAGATATTGAGCTCTCCAAGTTTTATCGTCGTAGCTTAAGTCGTTCCCGCTATAATAGACCTAACCGTTCCCTTCCGTCCGCTTGAAACAATAC
>WLWI01004431.1_pt1 | contig 11891 bp, 7 predicted proteins | sample 6701501 | NCBI WGS metagenome assembly WLWI01 (sample SAMN12718690, study PRJNA515312) | sponge metagenome | isolation source: marine sponge | host: Mycale hentscheli | place: New Zealand: South Island, Marlborough, Capsize Point | collected 2014-11-01
CTGAAACTGGCCTCAGCAAAGACCACTACACGCAACAAATGCATCATTCCCTTGTGCTTTGTTGTCCGGGACTTCAGGTCAGCAACCACGGACTGATTGTCACAGTGGCAGACGACCTGGCAGCGCTCCCAGTCTGCTCCTTATGCCTGACATGCCAGGACAATGGGAATCAGCTCCTTCTCAGCTATTGAGAAGGACTCTGCCCGTGTATCCCAACGCACTTGTAGCCAGTTCTCCCCACACCAGGCAGCACAACCCCAGGAACCTGACGCATCAGTATATAGATGGATCTTTGGGAGGGAGGATGGTGGATGGAGGAATGAAATACCATTCCATTTGCTAAAGAATTCCCCCCACCATGACAGGTCAGCTCTACAGCTCTGGCTCAGTCTGATTGGGATCCTACTGGCTGGGGGACGATGGACAGCATACAAAAGGTCAATCATCCGCCTCAGAAATGATCGTCCTGCCCTGATTACTTTGCAGGCGTGGTTTAGGAGCCCTATTAGTGACTCCAGCTCTTTCTGAGTACAATATTTCTTTGACCTCCATTCCTCAAGAAGATCTCGGAGTCGAGACAGCTTATCCTCCGGGAGGCGCAGCTCTCCCTTCGCAGTATCGATTGTGATACCCAGGAAAGACACCACAGTAGACGGTCCCTCCGTCCTGTGGGCTGCAATTGGGACATCTAGCCGGTCACATTCCCGGGTCAAGATCTGCAGCCATGCCCGACAGAGATGGGAGTTGGGAGGAGCCACCATTATAAAATCATCGAGGTAGTGGAACAGAACCTCGATACCTGCCTGAGTGAGGTGCCACTGAAGAGCGTCTGCTACCGCATTGAAAATTTTCGGGGCAGATCGCAATCCGAAGGGCAGCATCGGATCCACAAAGGTGTTACCTCTCCACTATACAGCCTGGAGGATCCGGTCTTGCGGGTGAACCGGAATCAGGCGGTACGCTGCCTCGATATCAACCTTTGCTAGTAGAGCACCTCTTACCCTGACCGCGGCTTGCGCCGCCACCTCGTCAACCTTGGTGTATACCAGGGAGCAAAGTTCTGAGTCAATACCATCATTGACACTGCGTCCCATGGGGGAGGAAAGGTCTGTTATGAGCCGGAACTTGCCTGTGTTGTGGCCTTTTGGGATCACACCAAAACGGCTGATTTGAAGGTGAGGAAGGTGATCGGTGGACGGAAATGGTCCTAGCATGCGTCTCAATGCACATTCCTTGTGTATATATTCGTCAACCACCTCAGGGTGCTGGGTGGCTGACTCCATGTTGTGGCTGGATGAGCTCAAAGTGTAGTTGCGACAGTACCCCACTCTGAACCCTTCCTTGAGGCCCGAGCAAATGTACCTCGCAAAGGCAGAGTCTGGATGGTTTACCAGACTTCTCTCCCACTCATGTAGATGAAGTGGCGTGGAGATGACCGACAGCTCCTTGCACTGGTGATCCTGCTCTGGCCTGCATGCATCTAGGCAGAGTAGGTCTGCCATGTACCCGTAATGAGAAGACCATCCTGCAAGCATGCAGAATGGTGTAGTAAAACATTTAAGGTGGCCACCGGCAGTCACACCCGGGGGTGGAACCCTAGTTACCTTCGAGCACGGCTCGGGGGTAAGATACTCTGAATGTGTATACTTTCAATTCTACCAGACACCACGGCTGATCAAGTGCAAGAGTGATCTGACTATTGGCCTGCTGCCCGGCTAGACCAGACAACTACTATATAAAGACCCCCTCCCCCTAATCCCCACCCTCCTCTCTAACAAACTGCCCTAGTCCCAACAATGTCACACCCGATTGCCCCGACCAAGTCCGAATAAATTTCAAGAACTCAAATCACTTTCATCATTTCGGCAGCAACTCAAAATACATATATTATAAGTACTCATTTTTCGTTCGTTTGTTGGTTTGTTGATCAGAAGTGCAGGCTCCCGCCACCCAATCGTTGAGTTGGGGACCGAGACCTCGCAGACTTTGCCGGCTGACGTCTTCGTAGGCAGTCTATCCACGGGTGAGCCTCGTGGCAGCTCAGGCACACATGCGTATACCGGCAGTTTACCCTCCGGCACTTGCCCTCATTGAAATTTCTGCATGGCTCCGACACGCAAGGACGCGAATTATAGGAGTGAGGTCCATCCCATTCGACGTTGCTCCCGGGTTTACAGGACAATTATTGGCCAGGTGGTCATCGCTCAGGTAATAGGAGCACATAGGGATGGCTCTTGCTCGCCCTGTAAAGGCTTTGTTATAGAGCCGGGTGTCGGGTACTGACCAGTTTAGGTCCCTTCGGGCGAGTGCTTCCCTCCGGTACTGGCGGTCGTATAACACCCATTGGCAGCCCTCATAATTCCGCTCGGCACGGACGATTGAAGCTTGGTATACCAGAAACTCGGGTGCCTTCTCGGGGAACCTGATCGCTAGGATCGCCGCCAAAATTTGGTAGCGTTCCTGCCTGGCGCTCGCTCTCGTAACTAAGCCCGTGTAACTCCTGGCCACGTGTGCCTTCGTGAGCATGCGCTTCCCGTGTGCGCCACACCCTCCCGGTGTGGGCGCCGCAACCCAGCTCCTGCCGTTACTCATTTAACTTAGTTAAATAGCCTACAGATACAATATCTCTAGAGTTATTTGTAGTGTTCATGTAAACCATTATTGAAATAATTATGGTATAATTATATAATAATGGTTTTATTATGAACTATACGTAATTTTGTCGTGTTAGATGTGAATAAAATTTAATGGTTTCAGACATAGAGGAACTATTACCTTTTTACATTGTAAACATTTATCAGGAATAATTATAAAGATATAATCAGACGTGATAAATTCAAAGTTACAGTGCTAACATCTGTCTTTAGCAACGCATATTAATGACTTTTCAATCATTTGTTTCCAACATAAATATAAACTGGAATAATTTCTATCTCAGGTTATGATTATATTGAGTATGTATTAGTGATTTTTGAACTAAGGAATTTGGTTTATTTACGAATTTATTTGTAGTGATAGAATGGAATGACATTTGTTTAAACATCTCAATTATGTATTCTTGTATTATTGCTTCTAGGTTGACTCATTTACTATTAATTCAAACAATGGGCACCACTAAGTAGTACTTGCTCTGTGTAAATAGTAATAATGAAGTAATTTATATGTGACTGTGTCTATCAATAGTAATGGAGCAAATTTGTTAAAATAGTGGACATACATATTTTAGTAGTTGCATAAGTGCTGAGGTGTTTGAGAACACATTTTCTCAAAAAGTAAATAATTTAATATTTTGTATTAGTTTGAAGCAAAATGTTATATAAAAAACACAGCTAAATACTTACTTTATGTTTGTGTTTTATTATAAACATAATATCAGATAACGTCTTTGAAGTAATTAAGATTAATAATTTTTGGCTATATAAAGTGTTTATATAAAATGAGGCATTCATTGTTTGTGCTTGTACTAACATAATGTTAGTCATTCTTATTACTCCAATAATATCAACCAAAATTTTTGATCATTGATAAATTACTAGTAACAATGATACATTGGAATTATAACTTGTATTATAATTACTACATATAAGGCAGCTCTAGGTTATGTAAATGACATTTGAAATCTTCATAAAATAGATATCTTAAAATAACTTACCAAATAAATATTACATTGCTATTTTTATTAGGTACATGGTCTTCTCCCTTGATCACTGGAAGTAGACCTTCTCCTAGATTTGGTTTTACAGTCACCTGCATTAGTCCTACACATGCGGTCTTGTTTGGTGGATGGAATGGTACTAGTGACCTTAATGACACTTACCTCATAGACTTGGCACAGATGGTAAGAATTGTTGTAATCTCTCATTCATTGTAATTGTATTGATAATATGAGGTTAGTCAAGATGTATATGTGCAGAAATTAAGCAATAAAATACAAATGGTAGCATTCGTCTGCCTGTACTTATGTACAATGTAAACTATTTATGTATGTAAAATAAATACATAGAAAAGGATCAGCACATGGCTGCAAATGTAAAAACTGTATATTTTTTGTGCTGCAGACTCAGTGTTTATATGAATTGCATACTGAGAGGGCACTAGAAATAATAGTCTATTTAGTATTCGTACTATCTTAGTTCAGACTAAAGATAGTTGCAGCATGGGCTGTCAAAAGTGTTATTATTCCTTTATTGCAAGTTTCTATCCAGTGAGTTTGTTAAGATGGAGGGGATTTCATGGAACATAGAAACTAAGGCAAATCGGCCACTTATTTAAAATAACAAGTAATTTAGTGGAGTGTCCATTTATTAAAACTTTCTATATGGAACTAAATAAAAAAGCAAATATTTTTTATAATTCTGTGTATAAATTCTCATTGACCTGGATGAGTTGTCATTGAAGAGTCCAATAAGTTGCAAAGACACTGTACAAAGTACAAAGACATGTAGTAGTATTTTTATATAAGTCTCTAGGCAGCTGCACTTGCAGAGGATATTTGTTGTACTTGGGCTCAAACAATTATAAGCTGCTTACATGTAGTAAGTAGAGTTATGCTTATGTAGGAAAGAGGCATAAAAGACATGAGATAAATATGTGACCGTCTACAGGAAAATCGGGCACAACGCGGCCCCGATGAATTTTTTTTTGTTGCACTCACACACTCCTCCACAACCAGATATTAAGCTCTCCAAGTTTTATCGTCGTAGCTTTAGCCATTCCCGCTATATATCACCTAACCGTTCCCTTCGTTAGGCTTATTTAATACAATTTTAAGAACTAAATCAATCTTTTTGCGACGTCTACGCATGCCACGTTGTGCCCGATTTTTCAGTAGACAGTCACATATATTAGTGCATGTTGTAGTACTCTTTACATGAGTTAGAGTATGATATGGTGAAATATTTCATGACCTGGCTAATTTATTTTCAAGAGCCAGAGGGAATGAAATATCAAGCCATATCACTCTGCAGAGTGTAATATGTGGTTTATTCCTCACTAGATATCTTCACTACTGTAGTTAGTAGCCCTGCCCCCATTCAGCAGCTGCTGTAACAAGGGTTGAGTAGCTACACAAGAGGATGATGGTAGCTTAAAAAAACCAAGAAAATTGACAAATTCAGCCAGTTGCTATAACTACAAGGGTAATCAAGCTGGCAGTACAGCAACAGGGTGAAATATCATGAGTCATTTCACAGGTCATGTGCCTATACATATCATTGTGAAGATATCTAGGGTGGAATAACAATTTTTTATTATTTATTAATAGAACACTTCAATGATCCTATTAAGACACAAAGTTTCCTGACTCTAATATGTCATAATATGTTTTAAAGTGATTACAAATGTTTGTGTTCACTTTTATACTCTGAAATTCTTTTATGCTTACATTATTATAGCAAATATATGATGCATGTTGTCAGGAAACTATCCTGACAGCAGCATTCACACGTCACCATGAAACCAAAAATGTGTCACTGATGTATTATGAGTATTGTTCATTTTGTCATATTTTATATCATTGCATATTCCTATCATAATTACTGCACATTATTTTTATTCTATTCAGGCAGATCAATTCAAGCATAGACTGCTTGATTACTTTAGTTAGTAAAACTATGAGAAATAGAAATGTCTTCTAAGCACTTGGACTTAATCAAGTGGCAGCAAAACACAGTACATTTTACTAACATAATTTATAGGCTTTTAAAATGCAGCTAATACTTTCGGATATTGTTATTATATGTGACCGTCTACAGGAAAACCGAGCACAACGCGGCACCCTTCGAAAAAATTTTTTTTGCACTTACAGAGTTATCGGCGTCCAGATATTGAGCTCTCCAAGTTTTATCGTCGTAGCTTAAGTCGTTCCCACTATAATAGACCTAACCGTTCACTTCCGTCGGCTTGAAACAATACATTTTTAAGAAATCGATCCATCTTTTCTCGATATTTACGCACGCCGCGTTGTGCCTGGTTTTCCTGTAGACGGTCACATATTTAATTAGGCATGAAGAAGTGTTTTCAGTTCTTCTAATAATATGTATTGTAAAGTATTTGTTTGATTGTACATTATATTCTCGTACTAATAGCATTTTACTAAGCTTGTGTGTGGAGCACCACAACCATCTCCAAGAAGTCATCATGCTGCTGTTTGTCTTGAATATAACAACAACAATCCAGAGTTGTTAGTAGCTGGTGGATGTGATCACAAGGCTTTAAGTGATGTTTGGTGTCTTGATGTACAAGCACAGAGTTGGCAACAGGTAAGATCATATTATAGTATAGCTCAAATATAGAATAGCTATGTAGAAGTAAATAAACTTAACTGATGCACATAAGGAATAATCTTTAAAAGAAAAAATAATGTTTATAGTTTAAACTAAAATTACTTTAGTAGTTCCTAATAATTATTATTATTGGATCATGTATGATTCCCTGATAATTGGTGGCTAAAAGTTCACCAGTAAAGAACTTTGAGTATTTCAGTCAATTATATATCTAGGACTAATTAAATAGTCTAAGATAAGTTATACTTTTCATAGATTTAATTAAGTATATTAAGTAGTTTGTCTAATCTCTTTACAATTATTACACAATTTCATGTATGAAATTAAATTAGTTTGTTCAGTCCACAATCCAGCAGTTCAAAAAGAATACAATGCACATACATGAAGTACTACATGAGTACATTCCATTGTACAATATTTAACAACAACTTTTCTTTATCTTTTGCAAGGTGTAGCTTAAATTCTGAACACCTTGAGGTTTTATATTTACACTGTCTGGATAGAGTAGCTCTTCTTCTTTCTAACAATATAAGTCTGTCGTCTGGGAAACTTTCCGGAAGCTCGTGATAAAAGTGTTTCTTGAGATCTCCTATAATGGCTTTAGAGTAATGGCTGTGTTTCCCACACAGATAGCTGTGATGATACTGTAGCATTATAAATACTCTATAACATTATATTGAAATCAAAATTTACTATCAGAGGTCTTGCTGCTACATTCAAAACCTGCTCAATGTAGCATAAAATTTTGATGAAAATAAGTGAGTACTGCATGAATACTTGTGAGGATACATGTCAGAGAATGTTAAAGAGCTATAGAAGTAATGCATGAGAAAATGTCAATAACAGTCAACATTAGAGTTATCTAAAGTTAAACAATCATGTCTGATTCTTTATCATTAAGAATACATATCCTATGCTGCTCATCCTCAACCATCATATTTTGACATGTCTGTCTCTTCAAGCTTATAATTGTTAGGTTTCTAGAGTGTAGTGGCAAACTGTTCTGATAGTAAATATTTTAGGTACAAAAATCACAGCTGTCTGTGTAGGTGAATACAATTCTGCTGAAATTTACTACAGTCATTATTCTAAAGCCATTTTAGAATCCTCTGAATCACTTCTATCACAAGGTTTAGGAAAGAGACACAAGATTTATCTTGTTAGAAAGAAAAAAGAGCTACACTAAATATAGACAGTGTAATTACAAAACCTCAACGTGCTCAAAATTAGATCTACGCCTTGCTGCAGTTTAAGTGTTCAAATGGAATGTACTCCATGTAGCACTTTCTGTATATGCATTGATTGGACTGCTGGCTTATGGCCTGCATTATGTATCATTATCAAACAATTTGTTAGCGGCTAGTTGATGTTTGTTATAATGAACATTTACTGCCATGTTTCGGAATGGGTAATCTAATTATTATTTTTACTTAAATTAGCAGTTTAATTTACAAGATTTGTACAATTTGCGTGGTGTTATATAACTTTTAACTTGATTAAGTATGTTTTAGTAATAAAAACATTTGTGTTGATAAATTTGTTTGAATAATTACATATATTTTTTCCGTCATAAATGTGTAATTACATTATAATTTAATTACTAATTGATTTACTTGTTCCATTTCAGTTAACTTTATTGTTTGTGCTATCACTAGTAGCTTAATTGTCATTAAGTATAGGCTCAGCACTTTCCCTAGAAAAAATGGCATGTACATGTAGAGACACTGTCTATTAATAGTGAGATGTTATCAGTGACGGTAAATATTTAGGAATAGTAACATGTACATGTAAAGATGCACATATGTCATTAATAGTGAGATTATATCAGTTATTAGACATGTACCAGGATTTTTTTCCATATCTGATACTAAACTGTATGCAGCTAATTTTGAGTTCAGTATTATAACTACTTCTTCCTCATGCAGATCTTCATAACTGCTTTGTCTCCTAAAGCTGTAGTCAAACACCTACATTTCTTCACATAGCATCTTTCATTGTTGTTCAATGGTTTCTGTAGGCATAAGCATCTTCTGCATCTACTGGTATACTAGATTCACCATTTATAATACTAGTTCGGGCTAGAAAGACTGATTTATTGGCCAAACTTGTTTTTGTATATAAAGTAATTTTTTAAACTAATTTAGGTCAATTTATACCTGCTGAATTTATATCTGATGAGTTCCAGTTGCAAAAAATTGAGCATTTCTCAATGATTAACCTATGAGATGCACCTTTTAATTTGTAGTATTTTATAATCAAATAAATCATCTCAGCTACCATTTACTGAAGTATTAACCCACAGTAGCTTCTCAATGGAATTAGTTTTTCTCTGACATAGCAGTTATAATGACATCAAATTTTTATCAACTGAGTTCCTGTTTGTGCACATTATTTCCTTATATGGTAATTTCCGTCACTTTGTTTGTGCTGAGTGCTTGCTTATGCTCAAACTGATAGTATAGTCTAGTTTAACATGGTACTTCCTTCAAGAAAGGAGAAAGTTTGTAATTTATAGCTATTCTCAACTTTATCTTGAAAGTTAGATGTTTAGGTAACAATAAAGTTTATGTGCAAGGGAGAACAGAAAAATAACCAGCAAAGCTTATCCAGAACAAGAATCTAGTGTTTCTATGCAGTAAGTCAGCTTCATAAGCTACCAGATGGTGAATTGCACTTCACAAGTATGTATTAGCTAGTACATATTGCTTGAATAGTCATATTGAGTGATACTGAAACAAGTGACTTGCAGACTGTTCTACTTTAAGAAGGTTCCTCAAAGAATTACTAAATATGTTGCTTATATTTTCCTGCTGTCACTAAAAGCTTCTTGTCTAGGATTACACACTTTCATTTAATTATTCAGCTACACACTACATGTGACATATATTTAACAATTCTGGAAACAGTGTAATGCTTCTCATAGCCTATCTTGATTGCCATTGGTTCTCCAAATTGGTCGACAGAGACAGCATATTAGTTCCCTGGATGGTCAACTAATAAGACCTACCTTAGCCTCTGAATCAAGAGTATACAATTTGAGCAGATAAAGTGAGGTGGAGAACATATCATACATGTCCTATCAATTTCATGGATCAGGCTTGGCTAGTTCCAAGATAGCTGTTTTGACAGCTGCTAAAGCTGCCAGTTTTTAGTATGGTTAACGTACTTCATCTGGTTATTGTCAAAAGATAGCTATATATGTTACGTGAGAATGGTATTATTGTAGATATGAGGCAATAATAAGAGGATTAAACAAGTAGATGGTAGATTTTAGAATACTCTAATCCTAGCAAAAAGCTATTGCTTCAAAGCTCATATTATTCATCCAAAATGCACCTGCCTGCCTTCTCACTCATGTGTCGAGCATGTGCACCAGTGCATATTCTTCCCATTTGACACTAGCATGTCAAAGTTTCATACTATTAAAATATTTTACCAGCTGTTTTAGTGAGTCCCATCATTTGTAATGTAGTAGCATTATCCTCAACATATTTGCTACTGACTTTATGAAACAGTAAATCCATGTCATAGCTATGTAACTCTATCATGGGAAAAATCAGCTGTCACAATTGTATTTTCAAGGCTTGATGTTTTGCAGTGTCCAACACCTTAACTGGAAACAATAATATTAAAACAACCATAAACTCTATACTAGAGGTATTCATATAATTTCTCAGAGTTTACCATATTTTTGGCTGCTAATTTGCAATTTTCACAGAGTCTGAGGCATCACATTGAAAAAAATACCATCAGAAATGAATTTTGTACACCAAATAACCATATGCTAGACATATAACTTGAAAATAATTTTTTTTAACCAAGAATATTCATTGTAAACAATTAAAATTTCACTATTTCCCTGGAGTTTTACCACTTTGGAAAACCAAGTTAAATTTATTCTAGAACCACTTGGCAATGCAAATCTGTAAAAGGAACTTTCATATAGGAGTTAGTAGACTTAAAGTAGCAATTCCAATAATGTTTTAGAATTCATGCACATGATCAGAATGAGTTTGTTTACTGTCCTTTCTTTTGCAGCTGGAGTAGAATCATTTAGTTAAAAATTATAGCTGGTAGCCAAAATAAAAAAAAAAACAGAGAGAGAGATAGAGGGAAAAAATACTTGGGGTGGGTCCTCGGAGAAAGCGGAGAATGGACATGACCCATCCCAAGTATTTTCTTTCTCTATTTCTCTCTCTCTCTTTTTTTTAAATTTTTTTATTTTATATATTTTGGCTACCAGCTGTAATTTTTAACTACATACAAGATTCAATTCCAGCTGCAAAAGAAGGACAGTAAACAAACTCATTCTGATCATGTGCATGAATTCAAATACAACTCTATATTAGTCATTTTTTATATTTTTTGTCAGTCTGTTGTACTGCTAGAAGACCCAACACTGGCTGATTGCATACAGTATATAATATTGGAAAACCTGACATTGTAAACACTAGCTTAGCTTTCATTACTGGCACTCACCAGATCTGAATTCAGCACAAAAATGGGTCTAGAAAAGTCAATCAAACTTACTCTGTCCTAAAATTATTGGTTCTCTAGCCTGGACTATACCGAAATGGCTGTTAATTGAGGTCTACTACTGTGACGGTTTCTGCCCCAACCTTAGCTACTAGAGCCACCGTCACACTTATCCGAGCCTAGCTAGCCCTGGTCAACAAATGTAGAGTTAAATTTTAATTGACGATAAGATATGGAACAATCGAAATGAAGCTATTCTAACCTCTGTTAGACTGAGCTTATTGACAAAAATCAAGGTAAGATATAGTCAAGATTCGTCGTAAACAACTTATTAACACCTGACGTGTAAATGAACAATTCAACGGTTCATTAAACACTGTTGTGTATCCTCACAAACGTCCTGGATTCGAGGATTTCCGGTCAGGACTGCTGTCTCCGGCTCACCTGGGGGGCGGTCCCTGACACCTCCCCTCCCTTCCGTAGCCGAAGGCTCCATAATCGCTTGCCGGGAGAGACCGTCTGCATTTGTAAGTTCAATTCCCGGCCGATGTTTGACTGTGAACTGATACGGCTGTAGGGCTAGTGACCAACGCATTAAACAATGATTTCCATTCTGCATGGTTTGTAACTTCAATAATGCCTTATGATCTTATGATCTGTCTGCAATTCAAATAGTTTCCCCAGTAAATACACCGCAAAGTGTTCGATCGATTTCACTACCGCGAGGCATTCCTTCTCGGTAGCAGTGTAGTGGGATTGGGCCTTGTTGAGTTTTCTGCTAAAATACGCTACTGGTCAATCTTCTCCATCAACTGTTTGTGCCAGCACTGCACCAATACCCCGACCAGATGCGTCTGTTTGTAGAACAAAGGTCTGCGAAAAATCTGGCGCTCTTAACACTGTCCCACCAGACAGAGCTGATTTCAGATCTTCAAATTCGTTTTCCATAGCTTCTGTCCATCCAAGCTTGTCTGGTTTCGCTCCACCCAATGCATCTGTGAGACTCACTGTTCGTGCCGCATAATTTCGGATAAAACGTCGATAATATCCAGTTAGTCCAAGAAAAGCTCTCATATCTGATTTCGTCACTGGCCGAACAAATTCACGTACAGCTGTGACCTTGGCTTCCAG
>WLWI01004433.1_pt1 | contig 11889 bp, 8 predicted proteins | sample 6701501 | NCBI WGS metagenome assembly WLWI01 (sample SAMN12718690, study PRJNA515312) | sponge metagenome | isolation source: marine sponge | host: Mycale hentscheli | place: New Zealand: South Island, Marlborough, Capsize Point | collected 2014-11-01
AAAAGCAAGCATTTTCGCAGGAATTTTCTCACACTTTGGAGCTTAAGTATAAAGTAAGGCTTGCTTAATCCTGTAGTTTCAGAATAAACTGGGGTCAAGCCTAAAAAGCCGTGTTTTTTGGAGAAAAGAGTTCCGCGCGCGCGTTTAAAGGGCATACGTACCATCCCACATACATATATACATATAACATATACCCGATTTTGCATTATCCACCCCTAAGTTGATGACACACTACAGTATTGGCTCTTGCATGCTATGGCTATAGCGTTCACATCTAAACATAATTAAGCTACACCGAATATGACATAAATCAGCTTAATTGTGAGTGATAATATTATTTTTTTAAATAATTTTTATCCAAAAGTTAAAGAGATACACAAGTTGAAATTACAATGTGACATTATTATATGAAATATTGAGTTCAGTTCTGTGGACTAATTAAACTAGTCTAATAATAATATATATAAATTTTTAATTAGCATTCTTGATTAATTAATTTGTTTTTGACGCCACTATAAGTTATAGATAATAATAATTATACTTTGGAAATATTAACCAGAGTAATACAATAATAGTACAAATAAAGAATTTAACATTCTGCCATTATTTTATTGTTATATAATTTAGCAAAATCTCTCATAACATAAATATCATTCTAACATGATAATTATACTAGTTGTGTCCAACAAAATAGATATTAGACTATTCACATATGTTATTATTTCCTATTTGCAGCCACTACCACATTTATTGATACATCTTCTAATGCTTCATTTACTGATACTCAGCCAAACATCCCAATTGCAAAGACTGAAATGTATAATACAACTATGACTACTGATCTAAAATTTAATCAAAACTATAGCACTTTATCAAGGTTTGAAACTTTTTCTACTGAAATATTCCTTGGCCAAATAGATTCGTTCTCATCCTTTCTAATAGTAGCAGTACTAGTTTCAGTAATAATAACATTGATAATAATAATCATAATAGGTTCTTCAATGGCAGTATTATGCATGTGGCATAAGAAAAAATTGAGCAGAATTGATTTGTCCAAGCAGGAAGAGGTTGAATCAGGGAACATTACAAGCCAACAGTTTACTAAGCTTACTTCTCTAGACCACAACATATCAAACAACGATGATTATGGAACGACAATTTTTCAAGGACCACGAATGGCAAGTTATTCTAACTCATGCTATACGATAATAGATACTGAAACTAAAGAAAACAATCCTCTTACCTCATCATTTAAAGCTACTTAAAGGCACTATGAATATGATGAAATTTCGATCAAAGAAACAGAAAATAATATAACTCAAGACTCCAATAAGTCAACACAATTAGTCAGACAGGATAGTGACCAAAGAATGTCCAACAAGGATGATTTCAGTGTCAAGGATCTGGCACCTTCTGAAAGAAACACTCATGAATCCGCCAAACAAAGGCAACTGTACTCTTCAGTAAAAAAAATCACCCAAATTTTCAATGTCTGAAGTGTTTGCATCAAACTTATTAATACCAGAATCTTCAACTCACACAGATGATTTAAAAGCTGACATTATACAATGTGTTGCTGACCCAAATAAAAATAAAGTTCTAGGATCATGTAAAGGATCAATGACATACATCATGATGGAGTACATGGAAAAAGGAGACCTTGCTCGATATTTAGTTAATTTTGAGAACACTGTCACAAATTATGAAGAACAAAATGACGTTAGTATCTCAATGGGAACTTTGACTGACATGTGCTCTCAAATAGCCAGTGGTATGAAGTATTTAAGTTCAAAGAACTTCATCCACCGTGACCGGGCCACCAGAAACTGCTTTGTTGGCAATAACATGCAAGTCAAAATAGCCGACTTTGGTATGAGTCGTGACTTGTACCAATACCACTATTATGTCCTGAAGGGTCATGCAGCATTACCAGTACGCTGGATGGCCAAAGAATGCTTCCATGGCAAGTTCTCTACCAAATCTGACGTGTGGGCATTTGGAGTGACCTTGTGGGAGATATTCACACTAGCTAAGGACATTCCATATGAAGACATGCAAGATGAGGAACTCGTGGTCATTGCCACTCAGAAACATCTGAGAACTCTTCTGGCTAAACCTACTAACTGTCCAGCAAACATGTATGATGTAATGTTGATGTGCTGGAAGGAGTCACCTAGTGACCGAGCCACTATTGAGACTCTTTATGACAAATTATTGAATATCCGACTTTAATTTTTTTATGATACACTTGTGCAGTTCCACACACTATAAGACTTGCTATATAAATTTAGTTTTCCACCAGCTCTACAAGTATATACAATACAATTTTTTCTCAATAGGGCTTAGTTTTTTAATAACTAATTTATTTGCAACAACAATGTAATGCACAACTAATCTATAAGAAAAACACAGGGCTTGCAATTCCACTAACTGTATAGGAGAGTTGAGGAAATTTTTTCACTCAAAATCTTGATTTAGATGATGCACATATGGACATAATAATGTGATGTGTAAGTTAGACCATGATGTTGAGGTTAATAGACTGAAAGCCGAGAATAAATTTGCACCAACTAATGCAATCAAATTGTAGATTCGCTTTGGGTTATTGAAAATAAATACAATCTAATTCGTGATTGGATGATTTGAAAGTACCATGGTACAAATATATCATGCACTGTTAATAATGAGGAGTTAGAGTAACTCCTTGGGGGAGTAATTTGGGGGAGTAAATCAGTAAAGGATGGTAGTTAAGATATTAGTATCTCAATGGGAACATTGACTGACATGTGCTCTCAACTCCGTGGATGGTAGTTAAGATATTTTAAATGATATTCATGAGTCTAGTAAAACCCAATGCAAAATTTAAAATATTATACCCAACATAGAGCCAGTGTTCACTCTGTGATATCACAGAGTAAACACTGGAACACGTAAGTTAACAGAGAAGCTAATGGTTGGATGAAGAAGCATCCTTCTTTTTGACTTTATTTTGCAGTAGAATTGCTAACCTTCAGTGATTATTATATTTCTTCATCAGACTATGCTCCAAATAGAAATTGTTTTACTCCCCAGAAGAGTTGCTGTGACCATCCAAGGGGAGTGTAATTTGCCCAGTTACTGGAACCCCACTTTTGGGGCTACCTGAACTACTTATTTTTAACAGTGGTGTGTATATAATTTTTTCCTATGCTAGGTATTCTTACAACAGTATTAAGGTTCATAACCAATGAGATAAATACAGTCCATAATGGTAAATAAGGAAGCCATATTTTTTTAAATAATAAGTTTATTTTTCAAAAGTTAATAAAGGCTAGTAGTTCAGAATATTATAAAAATATTTAATTTAGTGGACTATTAAATGACCAGTAGCAGTTACTTTACACTGGATATCATCAATCAATAGGTTATATCCTAAAAGTGCTGGATGTCAAGCATCATGTAAAGAATCACTATATTAATAAATATTGTGTGATTGTATATTATATATAAGGAATAATCAGTGGTGTTCTTGCAGATGGTGTTAGTTCAATGTCCTTACAAATAGTATAAATTTCAGTGACTAACTTAACATTCATATTATTAACACACATCGTCAATAAAAATATCCTAGCATGTGTATAGAAATAACCATTTAGAATATAATACTAAGAATATTGAGTTAATCATAATGTCTCCTGTTGATATTGGATTAGTACTTAATGCAGCACAAGCTGGAAACCTGAGGATGACCATATCTGATTTTCATTTTGTTGTGCAGCTCCTGAGTTTAGCATGTATCTGAACCTAACTTCCTGGTCACCCTTTACCATATTTTTCCTACACATATTTTTATAAATAAGACAAATATTTCTTGACTAGTTACTGAAGTTCTACTGACCAAGTTAGCTACAGTTTTTAGTTATTTTCTTCGTGTGCTACTCACATATTATATGAATACAATTAACACTCTGTGTTTTGAAGCAAATTGATATCTTACTGTAGTCCTCTGTGAATTACAACATGAGCAGCTTCACATAATAGGTGGCAAGTATTCACTTAGTTGTTTAAAATTAGCTATTCACATTCTATGTAATATAGCAATGCTCACATGCCACATGAATTCATTGACTCTCAAAAAATGTCAATGTAAAATGTAGAGTAGGCAATAGTTTCGCAAAGCCTATGAGAAGGAGAGAGAGATTCAGAAACAGGAGAGGTACATAAAGGGAGGAGAAAGGAACTCCCTGACTCAAGAAGAATGAACTGAAAAAACGAAAAGGTGGGGGATAAGAAAACTGAGATATATAGTTATAATAACATGCTTCTCTCTCTCTCTTGATCTCTTTTCTTCCTATAATACTCATACCTTTCATACTGCAAATGAACTTTACATCTTTTTTCTTATTTCTCAAATCTACCGCACATGTGAAAGCTTCTGCCATATGACTTTAATATTCGGGTCAATACTGTGTATGTCTTTACTAGAATCTCTCTTAGGTTGTACCTGACGTTGACTTATGTCATTGTTTTCAAAAGGTATATCATACTCTACTAAGTTGGTTATAGTTACAGAGACAGGGGAACCCATTGCTGTTCCAAATTTCTGTTGGTAACGTTCATTATGATACACTTAGTATGTAGCATTTAGGCACAATGTGAGCAATGTAATTACTTCCTTTGAACATAAGCTTGTTCTTTCAGATAAGGTATCATCTTTGACTAACTGGTCACTAGCTATGGTAAACATCTAGTCATTATTTTATCACTTTTAGTAGGAAAGACAAGCTCACATATGTGGCCAATTCATTGGAGTTCTCAAATTTCATCAGAGTATTAGATTTACCAATTTGTATAAAACTAGTGTCATTTGATGTAATTTTATTGTTTACAAAAGTAATAGTAGAAAGAGTCTTAGTAATGGAAGAAGTGGAACAAAAAGCATTAAACCACATACAATTCTACTCATCCTGTCTTTTGGAAAAAATATGTGGATGGTATCTGCAAAGCAATGAAAGTTGACTTGGTTGATGACCTGCTTCACTATCGAACCATCTATCAATTTCACAGTCGAAAGAGAGTGTGATGGTAAACTGTCTTTCTTGGATAGTGAAATTGTGCACCATAGTGATGGCAGTTTGACAACCAAAGTTTACAGGAAAACAACCCACACAGACAAGTATCTTTCACTTGACTCCCATCATCTGTTACAACACAAAAATGCTGTTTCCAAAACACTCTTCAACAGAGCAGAATAGATCTGTAGCACTAACGAGGATAGAGTAGAAGAGAAATTACATGTGAAAACTGCTTTGAAAGAGAAAGGCTATCCCATTCATTTCATTAAGAGAATTGCTAAGCAGGCAAGAGTCATAAAAACCCACACAACGAAAGATGACCATTTGTAAAAAACCTGTCAGAAAATATCAAGAGAATTCTAAATCACCTGATCCATGCCACCTATTAAAAAAAGGAGTGGTTTATCAAATAGCGTGTAAGCCTTGCACAATGGTTTATATAGGCCAAACTGGACGGATGCCAGAACATAGACTAAAGAACATCAACGAGCATTGAAATTGCTAGACACCAACACATCTGCAGTTGCTCAACATGCAATTCAACAACATCACCGCATTGATTGGGATAATTCTAAAATAGTAGATCACCAGCAAGAACTGCACAAGAGATGTTACTCAGAGTCTTGGCAAATAGGAATGAGTGGACCATCAATGAACAGGGATATGGTTTATTACCTCCAGTATATAATTGCCTAACAAGAATGTAGCTTCTAGCCAGGACTTTCTTTTTTGTTATAGCTTTGCCATGACAACTTATTTTGTTATAGCTCTGTCATCAACGAGTTCTATTGTTTTGACTATGTATTATCATCCACACACTGATGATGACCATTGTAAAATAACTGAAATGTTAAATATTTAATGACTAGTGAAATACAAATAATGGAACTAGCTAAAGTCTATACCTAGTCACAGAATAATTTTCAAATTAATTTCAAAATTGCACTACTTCAAATGTAAATTTTCAACAGTAAAATTTTCGACATAGAATTCACGGTAGCTATATAATGTTGTTGTTGTTTGTTGTTGTTTTTTTGTTTGTTTTTTGTTTGATTAGGTTTTTCTTTCTTATTATATTCTATTTTTTATTATTGTTTTCTATGGGGGGGGTGTTTAATTTTTTTATCCTTCTCAATTCTGGCATTACACTATATTTAGTCTGTTCCAACTAACTGGATATTTGCTACTAACGAATAGTAAATTACATAGCCTTCTGCAGTAGTAAAAGTTAGAACTTGACTTAAATAACAGTGAGAAGATCCAAGTTAAAAGTGGTCAACAGTTATGTTATGAATTCCACTTCAGGGTGGAAGCAGTGACTGCATGGCTACCCAGAGTCCTTCTAATTACAGAACCTTTTGGCAAAAAATTGAGGGACTGGAAGATGCTCATTTAAGGTGGAATCCCCGTCTCGTTTCCTTATTTTCCGGGAATGGACAGAGTATTGAGCAAGGTAGGGGTGTGGATTCGGATTCGACAAAAAAGTGCTTATCCGGTGGAGTGCTTTACCTCGCCGTAGACTGCGGACCGTGGTTGGCACGATGGCGGTAGGGTTGGTGATTTTGATGACTCTATGTAGTACTTGTTATGGTGAGTGAGTATTCTATTCCATTCATACAGCTGTTACACAGATGCTAAAATGCAGGAGCCATTGTCAGACCTATTGCATTTACGCTACTGGAAGTATCTTCCATCAATGGATCTGATTCTATTGCAGGATGTCCCTCAGTCTGTAGGATGATCAGTGCAAATAATGAAAGATTCTGTGATTGTAATGGACTAATGAGTGCTGTTAATGGATCTGTCATTGATGGAAATATTCCTACATTTGATGTCAGTCAGAGAGGTACATGGGCTTCTCAACTCTACACTGTTGATGCAACTATGACCTCACATGCTATTGGATTTAGATTCTCTAGTTCATTTATGCTACAAGAAGTAGGACTGAGCATATTTCTCTGTACTCCATGGTTTATACCTAGATCATGTCTGACCATCAATATTCACAGAAGTATCACATTTCCAGCTTTCATACCACCCACAACTCTAAATGGTAGTACAACACTAACTTCACAGCCAAACTGTGTGTCTCTGGAGACTATATACATCGCTACATCACCAACTAAAGAGAGTAACATATATTTTATTGAATTCACTAATTCTGCTACTGTGGGAGGAATATATATTGGTGAAGTGACATTCAGAGATCAAGCTACTCGGGATCGAATATGTAAGTCAGACAGAATCCTCACAATTTTATATGATTTCAGTATTGTTTGCACCACAATCTTCACTATAAAATTGCATTTATGCAGTTAGCTATGTAGTTCCACACATAGCATGTATCTATTGACAAATATAAGGTAATAGAAAATGTAGTGAGTTAAGATTAATTTATGGCATCAGTCAACCTATCTTTTGGTGTGCATATTGAACCTATTTATCAGAATAGGAAAATATTTTGTGTTAGTGTCTATTTTAACCGATTAGCTAGATAACTGCACTAGCTACTCTTACAAAGCATGCAACACCAAGGTGAGTCAATATATAGTTGTCGTATGCTAACGACAACTAGGTTCATTCAATCAAACAATTAAAGTTCAACAATTCATATAGCAAGTTACACAAGGATACAATACACTCTCAATAACTGACTCCAGAAATAAGTAATGACCAGTTATTCAATACATGGCAAAACCACACGATGATGTAATAAGTATGATGCAATGATTAAAGACTAGTCTTGGTTAGACACCACAATAGTACTAATAACTATAATAATATTAACCAAAGTTGCAAACACTCAGTGCTAACACTACCTAGCTATTACAATATCCTTCCAAAAGAACAAAGCAATATGTTAGCTATTTTAATGAGGAATCAAAATAGCTCAAGCAATGAAAATTGTACATGGAAATGCTGTCTTAAGATAAACTAGCCAGAAACATTCACCGGTATACATTTCCCGGTATACATTTCCAACGCAAAACAAACTTCACTACTTTCAACTCCGTTAACTTCCCTGAGCAAAAAAAAAAACTACTCCACTGGCTGCAAGAAATTATTTGCTCACATGATTATGATGTGACGCTAGGGGGTGTTACCCATAAAAGCTGGTACCTATGCGGAGCAAAAAGCTCCACGTCTTATTAACCAGTAACCCGAAATTAAAAAAATGTATCACAATAAAAGGTCCTAAATCTTCGTCCTGAGTAAGTTCATACCTAAATATCTCAAAAATCAGAGCATGACAGACAGATAGACACAGGACAACTATTATAACCCTCTCATGCATGCGCACTGAGGGTTAATAATAATTATAATAATAATAAGGCACAATTTGATATTGAGTTAGCATGAAAAGCATCATTTAATGAATATGAATTTGTTGTGACTACAGTTTGTAGAGAGAACTGTGCTGGTCTGACGTTATAGCTAATATCTAGAATTTTTGTTGAGGGAAATATGAACTTCTGACGCCTTTCAATTGCAGACTGGTATTGATTTTTTTTGTAAGCCAAGCACACTAATTTCAAAAGTGATAAAATTAGAAAATAATTATGGGTTTCTTGATTTTCTTGTGCACATTAATTGCAGCAAAATTTTAGAGTGACACTAGCCAGTATTTATCATTATTATTATTATTATCATTATTATTATTATTAATATTATTATTATTATTATTAATATTATTATTATTATTATTATTATTATTATTATTATTATTATTATAAATCTCCCAAAAATTTAGTAACATGATCACTCAGATATTTGTTTTCTCAGTCAATATGCATGTTTAATAGTTCCTGTTGCTCCCTAAAACCCTTCAAAGTATAGTTAGTTGATATGAAAAATATCTGTAAAAAATTACTGTACTATAATAACTATAATATCTACATTAGCCACAGCTACATTTAATTATATGTTTTTTATTACTTCAAAACATTGTAGTTAGACAGAAACTCAAATTATGAAACACTTCAAAGCATTCATTCAGAAAAAGTAGCTAAACCTGTTTGACATTTTGAACTAGGCAAAGTCTATAAACATGGACACACAAACACATACAAACATATAGCAGCTCCAAATAAAAGATGCTGATAAGTATTACAGTGCAACCTCTAACTGTGAACTCTGTAATAAGCAAATTACCTCTGTTTAACAAACTTTCTGCTTTCCTTCCTTTGATGTATTGCTCACCTCTTATAACAAACAACCAATACTCATTTATTTGTGAACTGTAGGCAGTGTCTCAAATTCTCAGTTTGGAGTCTCTACTATACTTCTTTTGTCACTTATAAGACTGCTAAAATGACTATGCTACATATTGCTCAAGTACTCATTTCAATCTTTGATTTTATTGGTAGCAATAGAATACTTTAGTCCTATCCTTGCAGGAGTGATGGAAGTGGTGGGGGGGGGGGGGGGTGGGGAGGGGGGGGGGGGGAACTGGCCTTCCAGATTATAGCTTGGGGGCACAGGGGGCCACACACTAAGCAGGTTTAAGTATTGAACTGCTTTGGGAACCTTTTGTTTAACTTAGTTATGTGCAGTTTTATTTTTTATGAAATATATAAGTGGTGTTCATGAGAGTAAATTGGTTTGTGATACACAATGCCCCCCCCCCTTCCCACTTTGACACCATTTCCATCACTTTTGAGTTGTCATTTCTGTTGTTGTTGTTTTTAATTTATCTATACACACTAATACCTATAGTGTTTGACAAGTTCAATAAATCATGTAATAAATAGTAGAGCAAACAATGCAAGGGGCACACTAATAAGATCAACAACTTGATTCATTCACATTAATGACTTTCTATTTAATATCATACTTGCAGCATCAACAGCTATAAGTACAACTATGTCCACTACAACTATGACCATTTCTACCACTAATGCAACTTCCATTGTTATGAGCACAATTTCAAATGACTTATCATTGTCAACATTAGAATGACAGATACAATTACTACATCCACTTCCACTGATATGCCTACTTCAAGCAGCCTGTCAAATCAAAATACAAATCATACCACAGAAGGAACTGGTGCTACTTCACAGACTACTCCAGGAAGTTCAACATCACTTGGTATGTCTACAACTGAAGAACTTTCTGGCACAGCATCTTCTCCATCATCCTCCATTATACCTATAGTTGGTGCACTAGGGGCTGTGATAGTAATATTATTAGTACTGGTCATTTCTGGAGGAGTAATTGTAGTCTTCTGCATGTCTCGTAGAAAGAAAAGTGACAGAGTTGAAGCACAACAGCTACAACAAGTGGTATTAGAGAACACAATGAGCCATCAGACAATTAAATTCACATCTCCAGAAACCGAGAAGTCCGACAACAACCATTACGAGAGAACTGTTGTCCATGGACCACGAATTGCTTTTCCTAATAACTCTCTACCAACTACCACTCAGCATAATCTATCCAGTAATCCCAACTCGTATTCCAAGATAGTGCATCCTCTATCTCGAGATACCAGTCCTCTGATTTCACCAAACAGAGCCAACTCAAAGGATTTTGGATACAATGACATTGCTATCAAAGAAACTGAATTAAATACCACTTACGCCTCCATTGGTGCTGAAGAAACTAGCTCACAGGTAAAGGGTCCAGATATGTACAACAAGATTGATTTGAGTGGTAAAGATCAAGCCTCTTCTGAAACCCCAACCCACCCACCTGGTAAGAAAAGGCTACTTTACTCTCTCATCAGGAAGGATGTGCCACCAGAAGTTCCGAAGAAAACTCCCGAGCTCTATCGAGCCCTTAAAACTGATAATGGTGAACCACCAGAGACTGGCTACACTGTCATGAATGGCAATGCAGAAGGAGAAGAAACCATAAATCCTAATTATGACTCCACTACTGCTGAAGATCCAGACTATTATAGCACAATAGACAAGGCCAGGAGAGCTATGTCTGTAAATCCTATCTATGAGGGCAAGTACAGTGAAGTTGAAGGAGATATTTCTACTTATGAAGTATACTCTGAAATCCCGGAGAAATTAGAGGCAGGAGGTGGAGGAAAGCCAACAACACACAGAAGTACTATGAAGAAAAGTGCCCCAGACAGAAAAACAGAGGACTCAAAAGTTAACAACACACAAGGTGACCTAGATCTAGGCATTTATGATAACCCTAATGTAGCTGACTCAGATGAAGATGAAACTAATGACGATGCTAACAATGTGTACGACTGTGTTCGAGAGGAATTGCAGCCGGCCATGTTTATAGGAGCTGAGGGCACTAACGACTTTCAAGATGAAGACATCTATGCACCAGTCTACGACACATCTACATTTGGCACTTCATCTCTTCGAACAATACCTGTTCTCAAACCTGAAAACATCAAGAAGTGAAGACTATCGGAACTGGATATTTCGGCAAAGTCGTTCTTGCTGACACTGTAGATCTGAGTCGAAACGATTTAAATATTGGAGAAGACGAAGATAAAACGAAGCCGATAATAGTAGCCGTCAAGCAGTTGAAAGCTAATCCATCAGCCCAAGCCCTTGAAGGATTTGAGAAAGAACTCAAATTCATGTCTAGACTAGACCACGAAAATGTAATTAAAGTTCTGGGATCCTGTAAAGGATCAGTGACATACATCATGATGGAGTACATGGAAAAAGGAGACCTTGCTCGATATTTAGTTAATTTTGAGAACACTGTCATAAATTACGAAGAACAAAGTGACATTAGTATCTCAATGGGAACATTGACTGACATGTGCTCTCAAATAGCCAGTGGTATGAAGTATTTAAGTTCAAAGAACTTCATCCACCGTGACCTGGCCACCAGAAACTGCCTTGTTGGCAAA
>WLWI01004435.1_pt1 | contig 11886 bp, 13 predicted proteins | sample 6701501 | NCBI WGS metagenome assembly WLWI01 (sample SAMN12718690, study PRJNA515312) | sponge metagenome | isolation source: marine sponge | host: Mycale hentscheli | place: New Zealand: South Island, Marlborough, Capsize Point | collected 2014-11-01
AGAGCCTCATAGCTGCCATAGAGCTTAGCTAGAGCCTTCTCAATGAGAGGAACCCACAGCTGCTTCCTGCCAGCCTACAGTGTTCCAAACAGCAACTATAGCACATACATACTGGTAAGACTCCCCATGACTCACCTTAGAGTATGCCAGAGTAGCATTCTTGCGACAAGGCAAGAAGTCATCCACCAGCACCGTCACCCAAGTCCCATCTTTACACAGCCGCACTTGATAGGCTCCAACCTCAGGACAATATTGCTTAGTCAGCATTATATCATCCAGTAAAGCCTTATTCTCAGCTATAACTGACAAAGCACTCAATACCCTGCAATCAATAAAAACAACACTAAACAGGAATTCAGGAAAGAAGTGTGACAGAATGGGGGAGAAGTGTGACAGAATGGGGGAGAAGTGTGACAGAATGGGGGAGAAGTGTGACAGAATGGGTAAGAAGTGTGACAGAATGGGGGAGAAGAGTGACAGAATGGGGGAGAAGTGTGACAGAATGGGGGAGAAGTGTGACAGAATGGTTAAGAAGTGTGACAGAATGGGGGAGAAGTGTGACAGAATGGGGGAGAAGTGTGACAGAATGGGCGAGAAGTGTGACAGAATGGGCAAGAATTTAATGTTTAAATATTTTGCTGACTATACTATATTCTATTTTATATGAACATTCATTACATTAATTGATGCCACTTAACATTAAATCATATTTGATGATACCTTTCCATATCCATCAAACCTTTGTACTTGAAAAATTAAAATTGTGGTTGGTGGTGGTATCACAAACCTAGGCTAACGGGCAATCATGGAGCGGGTAATCACTATTATCATATGCTAGGTATAAAATTATGGTAGACTAGTTTGATGCTGTAACTGCTTATTGCTAGTGTAAGGGAATAATATGTTACATTTGTGAAGTAGTTAACCATAGGCAAGCCAGTCGGGTCAAAAGTGGCAGTGAGTCGGCAGATCTAGCGCAGGCATAGTTATTAGCAGTGTACTCCATTCAGCTACCACAGCTCCTTGGCTGCTTTCTCTTGCTTTACCCACTTGCCCAGCCCTTCATCCATTTACCTAAACAGGCATCATCCAGCTTTCACTGGACTATTCATTGCGGGGGAGCTCTGGTACCTATTGTTGATACACCGTGACACTGTCACGCTCGATAAGCTACCGAGCTTTGACAATCATAGTCAGTATCATTGCTATAGCATTACGGTTACGCCCATTTCTGGCACATTGCGGGCCAGCGGGTTTCTCTGACGCCCGTTACCTGCACGTTGTCGGCCAGTGGGTTTAGCCTCTCACACCCATTTCCAGCAGACAGCTGGCCAGTGGGTTAGGTCACGCCCATTTCCAGCTCAAGGCTGGCCAGTGGGTTAGCTCACATGTAAGTTTTACCAGTCACATATTCGTTGTTTACTGTTAATCTCAATGTGAATTTAACCACATGCAATGCTCCCCCACGTTTTCCCCAAAATATACATGCCTGCTTAAAATAAGGCTATTGTTGTATCATTTGTTACCCATGGTTGCTGGTTAAATAAGGCTATTGTTGTATCATTTGTTATCCATGGTTGCTGGTTAAATAAAAGCAAAGGTATTTTTTGAATTTAAACAACCTGTGACTCTAGCAATCAGAGGGATATGGAATCAGGTAAAGAGTAACTGACAGCTAATGCTTCACTCTCACTGTCTAGTTCCTACAAACGTATTAAATGTGCTTGAGCACAAATGGCGAGTGAGCCTTCCAAGTTAGAACCTAAATACTGTTGTATGATTAATTATAACTTCTAACACTCCAGCTAATAAAATAGGTCAAGTGTTTTAAATTAAATATATACGGTAAAGGGGTTTCAGTGCCATAGTAAACCACTCACTGCAACTGTTTGACTTGTTTGAACGTAACTCTATATTAGAACATGTTTACTATTGTAGTAGCTAAAAAGCTGTGTAAAGACAGCTAAAATATTTATTTGTTAGTTAAACATTTACTTTGTGCTATTCTTTAGCTAAGCAGTAGTTGTAACACACACACACACACACACACACACACACACTTGTTCACTGGACATACCAATACAAGAATTACCTTTGTGCTTAGACTATTGGACAATGGATTTTCAAGTAAGAACAACAGTGTTGCGTAGGGTGTATAACTGACATTAACTTACCACCGCCACTAATTTGAATAGAAAATAATCTCTGAAGTTTGTAAGTTTAATTTAACTGCACCCACAAAAGAATTCTAAGTGGTAAACAATTCAATTTCTTTGGATGATACAGGTAAAGATCGATAAACCAAATAATCTGTTTAGTGGTGTATGGGATGAGGTCAACCGCATATAGCACACAATAATATGAGGTTCAAAGTACCAAATGACATCTGTAAATCACCGATTTTCAAATTGTTTTACCCCTGATAGTGTCTCACTCGCTTTGCTTGCTTGCCAATATATCCAGCCTCCCAGTCACTCACTTCAAAACCATTCTTACCAACAATTTCCTAGTACTCCTTGTGTTATATCTTCTGGTCCTGGGTTCCTGAATACAGACCATGGAGTTGTGTTGGAATCCTTGATCTGACTGGGTCTCAACCACTGATAGTCCTCCAACACTGAGCGAGTACAGCCATTTCCATACAGAGACCCACTAGTAGGAGGGAAATCTGGATCAGTGAATGGTTCTCTGTGCTACACACACACACACACACTCACACACACACCCTATTCAGTGATGTATAGAATATCCTACAACTATGGACTAAACACAGTGATGTATAGACTAGTATACTGTAGCGGAAATTAATTAAAGATTTGTTGTCATATCGAAACTGAAAGTCAACAGTTCAAGTGGACAAACAGACTCTAGGAACAAGGCCAAAACTCGGTGATAACTGGGTGTTAGCACTGCTATAACGATCGTTACAAGGCATCGAACCATCAACATTCTTACGTGATTTATGTGATAACACATCACCATTGTTGTCATGTGATATGGGAACTTCGCCGTGGCTATGAAGCCACCTATTGTCGTGTGGCAACTGGTTGTCCCCATAGGTACAGCCCTGTTAAGCTACAAGTGTTGTCTGCTTCTGTGCAAGGAGAATATGTGTTGACAAAGTGCAGGAGCTCTGCTGGGCAATCTCCAATCCCACATACATAACACTTGTAGTACTGGGATATGGTGTAGTTGAACACACCACAGAATGAACACTCCCAACAAAAACTGTCTCCTTGGAAATCTTGGAATTTTTTATCCACTGATTGGTTGCAACATTATTAGGTAAAGGGTTGTTATCGCAGGGCCGGCACAGAGAAATTGTTATGACTGGTGTCTGTAGCAATCTCTGTATACCTTCTGTCATTGTCATGACAAAAAGGTTGATGTCTGGCTTTGTCACTGTGAGAGACTGTCTGCACGGAAAGTGAAGGGAATGTATTACTTGAAGGTTTAGTACCAAATTCTGATGAAGACACAATTTCAAACTCGTCATTACTACCAGAGCCATTACTAAGGTTACTGGTGACTTGTTGGGGCCCACACTTGGAGCACAACTGTGTGCTACTCATGCCTGTGGCAGTTATCTTCATTCCACATTTTAATACAAGTTTTGTTGGATGATCACCAGCTCTTGATTCTATCCATAAAGGTTGTTTGCTTATCAGAAGAGGTTACATGTCCCAATTCTTCAGTTAGTTTAGGGGCTCCAGTTCGTCTGGCGAAGCAAGAAGTGCAGTTTACTAATTCTGGTTCGTTTATAGTCATGCAACGGACACACTGCCAGTCTCCCTGTATTTCCTTATTGGCTGTGTAATTATTTACAACTTTTCTAGACATTTAGAAGTTACGTAGTTTCATCAACTGAAAGTCAGAATATTCAGTTCAACTATTACAATTTAGGCTGTGGAAGTCTAAACACCTTACCCAATATGTACTTTTTATGCTGGTGACTCCACCAATAACAATGTATGTTCTAGAAGTTGCACACCATACTGGCTGCATCAGTTTCGTATGAACTGTCTTCGCTGCTGTTGTTTGCCTATGATGCTGATTTGCTGGTAGTACTCGTCGAAGTATTAGATAATTCCGTGCGCTCTGACAATGGCAGCTTCAACTGCGGCTCCAATCCCGCTTCTTCCAGTGCAGGCAGTCAAAGTCTGTTTAATGTGCACTACCTGGGACAGACTGTAGTGGACAGATGATGCACGTCTTCTATCATGCCATGGACTACAGAGAAGCTCAAGTTGAACGTGGAGGAGATGAAGTTCATATGGTTATCTCCAGGTAACACTTGGCTATCAAAAGTAGCTCCCACATAGTATAGAAGAGCTCTCTACTAGATACATGTAGCCGTCCAGAACCACTCCATATAATGCAATCTTCCAATCTGAATGATTAGGGGCTATTAATTATAACCAGCCATCTACTAGTGTGATGCGCTCTAATAGCACAAAATAGCGAAGCGAGCGATGCATGTTGTTCCCTGTAATTGCAGCTATTCCATGCCTGCTTGGTGTGGCTACAAAATACTGTCAAAGTGAGAAAAAAATAGTGGTAGCTTTTTTCTATGATGAGGAATAGTCTAATAAATAAATTAGGAACATTTAATGGCTTTTCAAAAAGAAAGATTCTTTACTTTGCTTTTTCTGTTTCGTTTTAGCTCTCCTCCTTGCCCTGTCTTTTTCATTTCTTATCTCTCTCCTTACTAATTTTTCTTCTGGAGTTTCTAACGCCCTCAAAGCTCTTGACCGAGCGTTTCTAACGTTTTGTCTCTCTTTCGCAGAATTTCTTTCACTGGGCATCGCTACTTCGTACGCGGGTAAACAAAACAAAATGTTGCTAAGTAGGTTACCCGGCCCGCGCAAGTGCGTAGGAGAAAATGTGCACACATACGCCCATGCAAGAACAAAAACAATTCCTAGATCTAACAAAAAATATATATATAATTATATATCGCGGACTGATTAATAAGTCAGTTCCGCTCGCTTTGCTCGCTTCGCTGAACTAGTGCATGGAAATGTTGTCTCTACTGTTGGTATTGAGCAAAGCTCTTTTGAATGGGTTATTTAAGTTGCTAGCTGTGTTGATAAACAGAAGACTGGCATGTACAATATGAACATGTAGCTGGCACTGTGACTGACATGCACATGACATGACAGCATGTATTCCACTGACATGGTTCATGTGATGTGTGTTTACAGCAAACATCAAGTCTAGGTCGAGTCAAATGTCCATCAATTGTTAGGGTTCATCAGTAATCATGGGAACTGAGACTAGGTTGAGTTGGAAGTTTAACAGTTGTTGGGGTTTGTCTTATCAAGTTGAATTCTCGTGTAGTATAAAAAAAGTACTAATTTCAGAATTCTGCAGTAAATTAAAAAATTGTAAAAAAATTAGAGGAATGTGTTAGCTGCATCCACTGTTGCAGAAAGAAGACAATAAATCTGCGATCCTTAGTACTAGTCCATGTCCTTATCTATCCTAGTACTAGCCCACATCCTTATCTATCCTAGTACTAGTCCATGTCCTTATCTTCTATCCTTAGGACTAGTCACGTCCTTATCTATCCATCAATCCTTAGTACTAGTCCACGTTCTTATCTATCCCTAGTACTAGTCCACGTTTTTACCTATTCCTAGTACAAGTCCATGTCCTTATCTATCCCTAGTACTAGTCCACATTCTTATTAACCCTGGTATTAGTCCATGTCCTTATCTATCCCTAGTACTGTACTATTATCTATCCCTAGTACTAGTCCATGTCCTTATCTATCCCTAGTACTAGTCCATGTCCTTATCTGTCCTAAGTACTAGTCCATGTTCTTATATGTTCCCTAATCCTAGTCCATGTTTTTATCTGTCCCTAGTACTAGTCCATGTCCTTATCTATCCCTAGTACTAGTCCATGTTCTTATCTGTCCCTAATACTAGTCCATGTTCTTATCTGTCTCTAGTACTAGTCCATGTCCATGACCTTATCTATACCTAATACTAGTCCATGTTCTTATCTGTCCCTAGAACTAGTCCATGTCCATGTTCTTATCTGTCCCTAGTACTAGTCCATGTCCTTATCTATCCCTAGTACTAGTCCATGTTCTTATCTGTCCCTAACACTAGTCCATGTCCATGCTCTTATCTGTCCTTAGTACTAGTCCATGTCCTTATCTATCCCTAGTACTAGTCCATGTTCTTATCTGTCCTTAATACTAGTCCACGTTCTTATCTATCCCTAGTACTAGTCCACGTTCTTATTTATCCCTAGTTTATCTATCCCTAGTACTAGTCCATGTCTTTATCTATCCTTAGTACTAGTCCACATTCTTATCTATCCCTAATACTAGTCCATGTTCTTATCTGTCCCTAGTACTAGTCCATGTCCATGACCTTATCTATACCTAATACTAGTCCATGTTCTTATCTGTCCCTAGAACTAGTCCATGTCCATGTTCTTATCTATTCCTAATACTAGTTCATGTTCTTATCTGTCCCTAGTACTAGTCCATGTCCATGTTCTTATCTGTCCCTAGAACTAGTCCATGTTCTTAAGTACTAGTCCATGTTCATGTTCTTATCTGTCCCTAGTACTAGTCCATGTCCATGTTCTTATCTGTCCCTAGAACTAGTCCATGTTCTTATCTGTCCCTAGTACTAGTCCATGTTCTATCTGTCCCTACTACCAGTTTATTTTTCTGTTTCTAACAAGCCGATAGTGAACAGTTCACCACAGTCAAAATAGATTGTATTATATTAGAGTGTGTGTGTGCGTGTGTGTGTGTGCATGTGTGTGTGTGTGTGTGTGATATCTAGGTCTGTATGATGTAAGTTTTGTGGCTAATAATGGGAAGGAGCTGTTCCGTCACTTGTATGGCAATATCCTGCAATGCTGCCTGGCCATGGATGGCATTTCCTTTGCCTACATTACCCGCCAGGAGAAAGATGTGTATGTTTGCCACGTGTTCCAGGCCTTCAGCTATGATGAAGTGAGTGAGAATAAGCACATGAATGCAGTCACAGACTGGCAAGGCAACTCATCAAACAGCAAAAACATTTCACTCCTCTTTCTCTCCTCTCTCTGCACCTCTTCCTTCTCTTACTCAAGTTACAATACCAATGTTTGCTTCTAATTGTGTTTGTTTGTGTGTGTGTATGTGTGCATGTGTTAGGCATCTAAAATCATGGTGCACTTCAAGTAGCATGCTAAGGAGGAGATTCTGCTGCAGGCTGCCATCACTGACTCTGCCCAACCACCGCCTGATCCAGCCAAGGGAGAGGACTCCCTCAAGACTTGCTCCTCTGCCAATGTCATGTCTCTGGGCGGAGCAGGAGCTGTGGACTCTGGATCTACCCGGGATAGTGGCGGGAAGCCTCCAGTTCAGGGAGACACATATAAGCTCATGTTCCTAGGCAAGTACAGGATTCCAACATCAGTGAACACGGGCAATGATCAAGTAGAGATAATGAATATGCTGGTCACCAAGGTGAAAGATTCTCTTACTGCTAGAACTGTCACCTCACAGAGCAGGCTTGGAGTGAGGAGGAGTATTGGGTCACGCCTCCTCGGGAAGAGCAGCAAGCCATCCCCGCCCAATAGCTGTAAGTCGTCTCGAGCTGGCCCTGTTGATGGTGAGGGTGTGGTCAATGGTGGCATGAAGGATGTGGACAAACAGAAGAGCACTGTAGGAAAGGAGCTAGTGAGAGGGAGAGCAGCACCTCAAGACTTGCTCTCTAAAAGTGTTCCTAGTTCTTACTTTGTAGATGCGAGCAGGACTTGCATTAGGTCGGAGGAGGAGCAAGGAGGAAGGTGGCCTCAGTGCTGCAGCTCCCAGGACTCTAGATTTTGACACGATACCAGAGTTAGGAAGTTTGCAGGAATCGAGTGAGTTCCAGGCGTTGTCGAGTCCTACCAGTATCAATGACCTGGATCGACAGCAGGTGGAGAATGAGAGAGTCAATGCTAAAGTTCAGCTCAGCTTCTGTGGAGTGCACGTGCTAATAGTGGCAGAAGAAAGCAACAACATCCTCTTCAAGAAGTGCATTAAGACTATTGCTTGCTGTGCACAGGTAGTAGAGAAAGAGAGTGTGTCACTGACACTATTATCTGACTGTAGGTGAAGTAAATAGCCAGTCGTAGTCTCAATCCATTCAACCTCAGCTATTCAATACTAAGTAGTTACAGTGTGTGTGTGTGTGTGTGCATGTGCATGTGTGTGTGTGCGTAGGGTAAGAAAGAAGGTGAATATTTGGCGTTCACGAGCAGAGAAAGGGGAAACTGCCATGTTTGTTACTTGTTTGTAGCCAGGAACACTCGATTGGTAAGAATTACAGGAGTCAGACTGTTTATCTCATTATCACTTACCCTTCTTCATCAGGCTGTCAAAGTTCTGGATTCCTTTAAGGCAGCATTTGGTGCAAACATTTTCCCTGAGGATGCCTCCAGCCACGTGTGAATACTGTCCCATGCTCAAGATAGAACTACTTTACAAGAGTCTGGAAGGTATGTAGGTTGTTCCTAGACTGTCTCAAGTTCACCTCGGGAGTTTGTAAAACTAACCGTCTCTACTTAGTTCATATTTTATTTATTATGTCCATATTTTAAGATTTTAGATTGTAGTTTTGCAAAAAGGGGATGTCTCTTATTTTATTGAGGAGAATAAAAAAGGGAATAATCAGTTCATAATATAATCCTTAATTATAAAGAAAATCAATAGTGCTTTTCTTTTTCTCGTTTTCTTATACAACAATGGTTATGAGGTAGATCTTCATTACTTGATTAAAGCAGCTGGATTAATTGGCCACTCTTATTGTATTTCCAAAATGAAAAAAAGAAATTTTGAAATACTGGGAGAGCTGCCAGTCAGGCTCAGAGGCAGCAAGTTATATTGAAAATAATGCTAAATGGATTCTCTTCTTGAGCAACTTAACAATCATACTGCATTAGAATTGACAAAAATTGTATTATTATTACCAGCCGACCTACGAATGTGAAGGAAAGAGAATGTGGATCCACTGCCGAGCATATTAAAATTCTTTATAACTGTAATCAACATTTCCCCCAAATGTTTGGTAAGGTTTCTCACAATTGAACTGTTTTCAGCTGTATGATTTTTTTTCACTTCATTGAACATTTTTATGGGATGTTCAAGGTTTTCACTGAAAGATTAGTTAGCTATATACAATCAATCATATTAAAGACTGAAAGTTTTACTCATTCATTTCATAATGTACCAACTTTATACAGCTAGCTATACTGCAGTCATCACAATTTCACTTATTTCTATTTAGAATAACAGTAGTAGTGAGTCAGAGCAGATTAATTTATTTAGCTAAACCATAAAACCTAGAAAACTGGTAAGCTGGCCATAAAAGTGAAGTTATCTAACATGGAGTATATAATATAATATATATATATATATATATATATAATTATATAGCTAGAAGGGTAGTCAAAAAATCTAGACTATTCTAGTGAGTCTCCTTTTAATCTTTAAACTCAATTCTCAGATTAAGATGACATTACCAATCCATCTTACACTTTATCATTAAAACTTATTAGACCTAGAGTAGTCAGTGCTCTTGATAAAATATAAGAAGATACTTTATATGAATGCAAAATACTTACTAATAATTTCTTGCTAATAGACACTCTGGTGATACACTCCAGTTCCTTTGTTAGTCGCTCCACTTCAGATTGGATAATTTGTTTCTCCCTTTGATGGTGAGATTCTAGATGAAGCTTTTCTTCGTTGTGATGAGATTCTAACCGGATTCTTTCAACTGTTATCTGGCTCTTCAGTTGATTGATCTCAGTCTTCAGTTGATTGCTCTCAGTCTTCTGTTGATTGACCTCGGTTCTCAGTTGATTGTTTTCTGCCTGTACTTGCATGACACTTGTCTCCAATTGATGTTTCTCTTCACTTTCTAGCTTTGTATTTTCTTCAGTCAATTCTTTATTTTCTGTTTCAAATCCATTTTCAGAAATCTAGTAATATAACACATCAAATAAAACACAACATTTAAAACAAACAATATGTAAATGTATAGTATGGCAAAAAATTTGACATAGCAAATATTATTCAACTTGTCAAACACAAAGAAAATGGAAAAAAAAAAAGAGAATGTCAAAAAATTAATTTTGATGATCACAACAATGATTTCATCAACTCACAAAATAGTTATTTATACCCTAAAAATTATAGTAAAGAATTAAAAACACCTTAAGATTTCATCTTGGAATTGTATTTATAAGATTAGAACTCTCCACTTACTTCTAGCACTGAGCCATATGAACCTGTTCCAAGTGTCTTTCCTGTTGGTACGACCTTGTCTAAGAAATACTGTTGTAACCTAGAATCTTTTCTAAAGGTTCGAGACCAGCCTGATCTTCTAGCCATGGTCTGCGTCCTCCGATGGAATTTCCAGATATCTACATTTATTAGGTACTGAACAGAGCCTGATAACTGTTGCCACATAGAAAATACATTAAAGTAAACAGGATGTGGCTTAGGGCAATATTTTTCCATATCACCTGTGTTCATAGTTATTACGTTGGGTTATTACGTCCCCCTAGGTAAATTTCTTGTTACCAAGGTATTCGTGCATGAGCAGTACCTAATAAATTTATTATCCATTGGATACCCGAGAATATCACTCGTCTGATTGGCAGTATTTACGCTCGTGCCTGCGGCACTCGCGTAAATACTAAGCCAACAGACTCGTGATATTCTCCTGTATCAAATGAATAATATATATGTATTGTTTTGTCCAGGACAGCTCCTGAACCGTGGGAGTTGACCTCCCAGGAACAATCATCACCTAATGTGTTTATTGTAGCTGCCATGTTGTTTGTCATTTCTCCTAGAGCTGCCGTATCTTACTTGTCTAAATGTCCTTGTCTCTTTCCAAAGACCTTGCACCTCTGGAAAGTATCATCGATTTATGACATTCTCCGCCCCTTTTCTTCCCACTGTTGTTTTTGTATCACCTTTTCCTCATAACTTGTGCTCTTCTTTCAAACTATGTTCCCTAAACTTAACTACATGTCATTTGTCACGGGGAGAAATAGTATTGAACATTTGATTGTGGGGGATCTGGTCCTTCAAACTACATCTACATCTAACCAAACCAACCGTAAGTGACTGGAGTTACACCTCCGTAGATCCACACATGCTTAAAAAAGCCTCTGAAAGAGAGAGAAAACATCTAACATTATTTTATATCCTGGTCATTATGCAAACCTCTCATTTCTGCTGAAGAAGGTCCACGGTCCGACCGATCTCACAATTAAACTGTGCATGTTCAGCTAATCCATTCGTTCAAGTTGAAGTTCACACAGTGAAACTCTAACCATTGTAATAAATGATTTCCCACAAGTTGAGTACATTCGAACTTCTCTTATCCGTTCGTCTAAGTTACGGACACTATGTCTACCAGACACAAACTAAAATTATTGACTGTGTACGGATCGTCAGTGTAGTCGGAAAGCTACCAAATTAAACAAATAAAATCGGGAAAAATATTTCGCGCTTGGCACTTCGAGTGTATTCGATCGTAGCATTGTGTGCGGAGACGGAGCAGGGAAATCAACAAGCAGTTAGTGCGTCTACCGCTAGTTCTTCTCAAAACTCTTTGAAAGGCAGTGGGGCTGCTAGTTCTTCTAAGAACTCAACGACCAGCGGTGGTGGAGGCAAGGTCGCGGTAACTAACGCAAGCGTAGCGTTTTAACTCTAGAAAGAACGCTGGAGATAATATCAGAAGTTGAGAAAGGGAAGTCAGTGAGGCAGTGTCTGGACAGTTTGGTGTTCCAAAATCTACAGTGAATGATATTTGGACATGAACGATGAAGAAATTGTAGAAGATGTGTTGCAAGAGAGAGAAGAATCTGAGT
>WLWI01004436.1_pt1 | contig 11880 bp, 7 predicted proteins | sample 6701501 | NCBI WGS metagenome assembly WLWI01 (sample SAMN12718690, study PRJNA515312) | sponge metagenome | isolation source: marine sponge | host: Mycale hentscheli | place: New Zealand: South Island, Marlborough, Capsize Point | collected 2014-11-01
GAACTTCTATAACGAAACAATCTCGCTCGATTCCTTCACCAAACTCACTTTCATAAGCTTCCAGAAACTGTTCATGGTCATTTCTAAGCCTGTGGTGGCCTTCCCCAGTAATTCTCAGTACTCTATCGCCTCCGTTAGCCATTCTGGAACTACACAACTAGTGTGAATCACAAGCACTGCTACAGCCTCACTCGAACTTTCTTCTCCCCACCCCAAAAAGAGCCACAGGCGCGCGAATGACAATTTTTCATACTTTGCGCCTCAATAATAATGCGAAATCATTTTTTTTTTCAACTGGCCTTTGCATGCAACGTGCGGCAATCTCGGCGGTAGAGATGTCGATCAATATGACCAAAGTATTTAAAACACTACAGGATTATATTTTAAAATTGAAAGTTTGATAATCAGCTATACAATTGACCCTTGCATGTGAAAAAAAAAAAAGAAAGAAGAAAATGTATAGTTAATAATGTATGGTAAAATTGTTTGTCACAAGATAAAATTATGCCATGACTGACATTTTGAATCATTAAGTATGAAATTACAAGTCACAATAGAAACAATGTGTAATATTGTAGCTATCATGAAGCAAGGGGAAATAATGGAATCCATCCTTCACACCACTAATTGGACGAAGCTGTTGTATTGGCTGATGTTCCTCTTGAGGATGTCCTGACAGGGCCCGAGCACACGCTCAAAACGAGCACGGTCAAGCTTGACACACTTCAGAGTGGATTTAGCAGTGACTGTAGCTGCACGAGGTCTCTTTAACAGCAGAGCAATCTCACCTAATTGAAAAGAGAAAGAGAGAAATAGTAACAGCAGAGAATATAGTATATTCTGGAAGATTTTAGATTAGCTAGCAGCATAGCTTGGGAAAGAGAATGTTATGCTAACCAAAGTAGTCTGAAGGTCCCAGATGTCCAACTTCCACATATTCTCCATCTTCTGTCTTTCTCTGGAGTACCACAGCTTGACCCTGGAATATAAAGTAAAAGAAAATGCTCCATGGATGATGCTCAACAATTGCTTCCAGGACTATAGTCAGTATATTTATATACTGATAAGTGAGGATTACTCAACAAAATATAAGCCATAAAACAACAAATCAAGCCAAGCCCTGGAGAATAAGTTTACACATCAAAGGAGAAAGTAAACATAGTAGGATTATAAATATATACATATGTATATTATATGTATATATATATACACATACACACATATACGTACATAAATACATAATATATGATCAGGATTCTATCTTGTGAGCTATGGAGTAGGAGTGAACTTGTCCTTCAAACTTATCATCCCTCCTCCCTCCTTCCCCCCCCCCCTCCCCCCCCCCCCCCCCCCCCCCCCCCCCCCCCCCCCCCTCACCTCCACCCACCCCTTCCCTCCCAAAATAATAATAAAAAAAAAAACAGCAACAACAACAAAGTACCTAGTCACATGCAAGCAATCTGATTGGTCTGTTGTGTGAATCTTTTAAGTAGAATGATGCTCTGCAGCATTTAGAAATAGAGTAAATCGGACACTCATTGCTGCACTCTAGGCTTTACCATCACTCATTGCTGCACTCTAGGCTTTACCATCACTCATTGCTGCACTCTAGGCTTTACCATCACTCTGTTTGCTTGTTTGGTTTGGATCTTGCTACGTTCTACAGTTTAAGTTCGGGTATTGTGAATTGGCAAAGTTTCTAATCCTTGGCCTCTGGTAGTGAGGTGTTACAGCTAGAGCCTCAGATTCCTAAATGCAGCAGATTCACAATTTGAATGCTGTATGTGTACGCTGGCTGTCATGGCTGAACGCTAATAGCAGTATTTAATATAAAATTTCCCCTTTTCCCTTGTTGATTCTATACATATTAGGGCAGTGGACTTGCCTAATCTTTTCAAGCCCCCCCCCCCCAACCAAAATAATAAATAAAAAAATTCTAGATAGAACCCTGATAAAGTATTGCCTTTTACTGGTAGTATAACATCAGATAAAGGGTAAATGGGCTCTTATTGGAATCAACTGTTTAACAAGTAAATTTCTCCATCATTTTTATTCTGGATGTAAAATTAGACAGAACAAAACCTTCAAAGAGTCATTTACATATTCACACAGGCATAACATTAATTTTTAACTAAATGAGAATTATTTTTATTGGTTATTATTTTCTGCTTCAACTATTTCACTATCAGTTGATAGTAATGTCTCAAATAACAGCAAATAGTCAGCAGGGATTCATTCAGGATTTTTCGCTAGAGGGGAGGGATTTGTAAAGCCAAAAAACTGAAAAGGAGGGCATCAAAGCTTCATAATTAGTGTCTTAAATGCACATAAAGAGGACTAGGACTTATATTAAGTGTTGGAACAAACTAACCTTAAAGAGTAAGGCTATAATTTTTCGCACTTATACTGACAAGCCGAGGTAAAAAAATTTAGGGGGGGAGGATTCATTTTAGGGGGGAGAGAGAATCCCAGGGCTCCCATCATCTATATGAAACCCTGGTCAATATTGCCCATATGCTTTCAAAATTCTTCTTAGATAAAAGCAAGTACAGTATATGCTCATTAGTCCTGGCCACAATACTATAATTCCATTTTTAGACCAGGTTCAGCGATTTTAGCAATCAATTTGACAGCACACTGTATTCCTTGCAAACTTATCTTTTATAAACAAGTCGTTTTTTATCCTTCAAATATCAACCAACTTAGAGCTAGGTTTGAAGGTTTTATTAGATTCATAACTTCAATAAAGGATCAATTTTGCCAAAAGCAAAGTTGAAAACATCTCACTCAAGTCAGACAAGATACACAACTAGTTGGTCAATAGGTACAGCACTATAATCCAAGCCCTCAACCCTCTGCCAGTACTGACCCTGTGTACAGTCCCAAGGCCCAAGGTGAGATAACCACACAATAAAATGAAACTACATATAATACTGATGTGTATTACTGTGCTAAAAGGGACTACATGTAAGTCATTAGAGTGACTGATAGATCCAGCTGCTGTAGGTGAAGCTACAACACAACCTCTAGCCTCCTCCCATGTCTCCCATGCATTGAAGTGGGGTTACAGCCTCCCTTTGTAAAGCTACAGGACTTATTGGTCAGTGGGAGTAGCCTAATGAGGGTGGCATGGATCATGCATAGTTCTATTACATACCAACCTAAGCATTAGGTTAGAAACTCCCATGCAGTCCCTTCAGCATAACAATACCAATAATGCTCTTTCATAAAATGTGATAATGGCCACCCAGATAGACACCAATTCATATGCTAATAGCATCTGCTTTTGAGTCCATAGACTCAAATAGTATTATCTGAGTCAGTATCAGGCAGGCTTGGTTTCAGCTTCCTATTGATTGTGTTAATCAGACTTGCTCATCTCCAAACAGTGCCCATCAAAATCACCACACAATTCTGTAACAGCTGCTCAGGAGAATTGATACCTCTCTCTGGGAAAGGACTCACACAAATTGGTGCATGTACGTATATCAAGACAAGAAATTTGGAATAGTAGGTATGACTAATTTATTTTAATTATGCCTGCAAGTCAGTATAGGCTTTTATACCAACACATATACACAATCAACTACAATTGGTAGCAATGAAGGTGCAAAGTTGACACCACTCCTCTAAATGAACCCCCCTCAAGTTGTACGATGTAAGACTACCAGAAGAATATTATTTATTGGTCACGCAAATTGTTAATTGTCCCACTCCCGCAATATCTAATCTATGAATTGTTAATTATGAAAAGCATTTGTTTTATGATAGAGATTACTAATTAAAATAGCTCAAAACATTCTCAGACATGCCACTGCAACAAGTTAAGACTATTTCAGTGAAATAGCAATTTAGGGCCTCCTACAACATCACTATAACACAATGTAATGATCTGTCACTTGCAGAAGTGGTTTTAGCAGTCTGCTGATAATATAGACGAGCATCCAGCCAGCTATTTAACCAAAAACTGCTTTATAGTTAAAGAAAGTTAAAAAAAAAAAAAACTCATGAAAATGATTTCCTTGGATGACATTGCTCTGGTAAGGTATTGTCATTGCAGGTCACCGTCACTGCTACAGTCACCGTAGGATGACAAAATCACTGAGTACCAGGGATAGAAGAAGAGATCAGGACAGTCAGGTCACGACCTGATCAATCTGCCATTCAGTACTACTGCTCAGCTTCACTGTCAAGTTGTCCATTGCCCCATGCCATGGGGAATTTGAGGGTCTCTCACCTACTTTTGTAGGTGTGTCCTATACTCTTATTACACCCACAGGAGCTAAATGTGTGAGTTTATCAGAACCATAGGAAGCCAATCTAAACTTAGTCAATGGAACCACACCCACTACGATAATATCAGCCCACCTACAATCACACTTAGCAGCAATGCTTGACATTAATCTACACAAGATCACAGATATACACGGTGCACAGTGATAATAGTCCTGTGATCCTTTCACTCTCTCTAGCTGTCCAGCAGATCTCAATGAAAGTAGCATGTAAAGTTTCAAAAAGTGATAACAAATGCTGGTCACATTTCAGATGAGTGAGTATTGCATATTTAAAGTAAATCCTCTTCAACAGTTCAGAGTTATGTCGTATGATGGGGCTGAATTTAATTGTTACTTGTACTATAGATCAGTTGTAGGTTGAAGCTTAGGTTGTGTAATGGTTGGATACAATGGTGTCACAGAATCAATTAATTTCTGATTTTTGTTTTTGTTTTTGTTGTTTCTTTGATCTTTCATTGTCAATCAATTTTTCATCCTTATTCCTTCATACACATTGTTTCTTTCTTCCTCCCTATTGCCCTCAAACCTCCCTCCCTCCCCAACCCCTTTGCTGAGACCATTATTGTAGGGCTGTCCAGACATAGAGTAATCCCATGGAATGCCCCATCAAAAATATACTTTTTCATTATCTGTTGGAAAACTTACTCATGGTTGAATAGTCAGGCTAGCATTTCGTCACATGACTAGTACACCCAATGTCGAAGTCATCAGGTTATGTTTATTTGGACTTATTAATAGAGCATTACATATTCCCATACCTTATGGAATACTTTGCATGAACAGGCCTTAGGAGATGAAGCAACCTAAATGGCCATGGTGATACAAGTTTTGCCATGGTGGGAGCGGCAGTACACATGATATTAAGTGAACCACAGCTTCTAAAAAGTAGTGTTTAGGTATGGTATTACCACTGAACAGTCCCACCTGCCAGGACAAGTTATTCATTTCTCTTATCAGTTCTACATAAAGTGAGGTAGGAACTGTAGCGGGGCCTGCTGCTGCTACATTCGAACTGGAATAAAATGAAAGGATCAATAAACCACAAAATTTTCTTGCACATGATCAAACCATTTTTTGCAGCTCATATTTGTCCCCGAGTCTCCTCAGCTTCAGAAACTCAGTTGTAAGAAAGCTATTTCCTTACAAGCTTGAAATTCATATTTTTTCCTTTTTAAACTTAGTTAAAAGGGACTTTTTTTGACAACACTTAGTGAGTGAGTCATAAGCGTTTCACTATTCACTTCCTGATCCTAACTCTTTGGATTACTCGTGTACTAAATAGTGCATGGTAAAGTTTAATTGAGTTTAAATGATCAGTTCCTGAAGTGATTTAGGGATGTAGAATCAGACAGTGAACAAGGGGATTGTTGCATTGTGACTTTCTTATTCCTATTCCTTCTTGAGAACCCCTGAATCCAGTTTTGACTTTTTTTTTTTTGCTAAACTTATAGAAGAACAGATTATGTTGGGTGTGGAGGAGTCTTTGAAGGCAGTTCTTCTATGGATTGTTAGCCTTTACAGCACCAGTGGATGGAATGAGACCACTTTATTGAGTGTACTGCTGAGTTTGAAGACTTCTGAATGGACTGTGAGAGTGCAGTGTTTCTACTTTCCAGCTAGATAGTCAAATAATTTTTTTTTATTTATGTCTCATTTCATCATGCTGAAGCGATTTAAGATGGACCTTGGTAACTCAGACTTTTTATATAAAAACTTGGAGTTAGTTAAATGCGAGGTAGAAGTTATGTATAATTTGACAATCTAGTAATATTAGTAAAACCACATTGCGTAGCATTTCAACGACTAGTCTGTGTGCAGTCAAGCTTGAAGCAATGAGTAGACCCCTCCCTGGTCTTCAAACTCAGCAGTACACTCGATAAAGTGGTCTCATTCCACCCACTGGTGCTGTAAAGGCTAACAATCCATAGAAGAACTGCCTTCAAAGACTCCTCCACACCCAACATAATCTGTTCTTCTATAAGTTTAGCAAAAAAAAAAAAGTCAAAACTGGATTCAGGGGTTCTCAAGAAGGAATAGGAATAAGAAAGTCACAGTGCGACAATCCCCTTGTTCATTGTCTGATTCTACATCCCTAAATCACTTCAGGAACTGATCATTTAAACTCAATTAAACTTTACCATGCACTATTTAGTACATGAGTAATCCAGAGAGTTAGTGAATAGTGAAATGCTTATGACACACTAAGTGTTGTCACAAAAATTACCTTTTAACTAAGTTTAAAAAGGAAAAAAATATGAATTTCAAGCTTGTAAGAAAATAGCTTTCTTACAATTCAAGAACAATTCATGTCTTTTGGAGATCATACATGTATATGGTCTCCAAATGCTCACCGAGCAATTAGTATTGTTGCCTTCGGGGAAATGATGCAATTGATGTAGCGTAATAGGCAATTGCACAACATCATGTGATCCATAACATGAGCAAAAATTGGTGAAATGAAATGAAACAGAAAACCTATCATTCATTATATCAGAGACAGGGGTTAATTAATCTAGGAGGGCGAGACAGAGCTTTCGCTATCTTAAGGGGGTCACAACTTTCATACATAATTAAGATGGTAGAGGACTTCTGATTTAATCATTTGCAGTCACCTTCATTATTCACATTTTAACTTTGCTTTTTGCTTATGAAAGTTTAAAATATTTCAAGGGGGGGAGGGCGAGCACCCCCTGCCCCCTTAAATAAATCCCTGAGAGAGAAGTTCTTGCATTCATTTATTGCTGAACATTGTCAACGAAAAGTTGTTTTTTTTAATTTAAAGACGAAAATAAGAAATTGTAAAGAACCAGTGAAATAGATTATCTAATACATTATGGTAGTACAACAAACAGACCCTAACTATTATTACCTCTACTATAATGAAGAATTCTTCCCCAGATTCTCCCTGAGTCACAATATCCTCTCCCTCCTGGAAGGTGCACGGCTCAAGTGCATCAGCTACAGTCAAACGCTCCCACTTGTCAAGGGATTCTGGACATATAATAAACAACAACAACAGTAAAAAAAAATTAAAGAGTTAATAAATAAAAATATTGGACTCTACATGATACCCAGCGTCCCAGAAATAGCTCAAGAATGGCACAAGGTAACCAGATCCACATACCTGGGACCTGATACGGCTTCAAGAATTAGAGGAAAAATAGATTACATAAACTCTAGTGTATCTAGTATCATAATACTATGGGCACAAATGTGTGACCATTCATGGAAGTGACAAGAAATCACCTCACTCTGATTACGATATGCAAATATTTAAACAGACTATGGAGTAATACAGTTCACGTCCTATCTCTGTGACAGTTGAAGCTGTCAATCTGAAAATTTTAAACAAAAAAACAACAACAACAAAAACAAACCAAAAAAACAACAACAACAAAAAAACAACAACAACAACAACTCAATCTTTTATAGTTTAACCTAAGAACTACTGTGCCATGTCGTAATCTATCTATTCATACATTTTATTAGAAAAAAGAGAAGGTGTGTGCATGTGTGTTTATACAGCACTCGGTAAAGAGTCACTGTTCTCATTCGAGAGCATGTGAAGAGAAAGATACTGTTAGTGCTTCCATGGACCCCTTACCCAAGATGGAAACCTTCTCCAAAAAGGACTCATAGAGCTTCCTTTTCCTGATGGTGCTTCCCATGAGGATGCGTCTGTATGTGTCTCTGTCAATAGCCCACAGCTTCACATCTGTCTTGGCCTTAATGGTGGCAGCACGAGGAGTGCCATAGATCAGAGCCAGCTCACCAAAGCTGCCCGTCTCCCCAATGCTGCCAATCATTTCTTTGTTCACTATAATCTAAAAAATAAAGGGGAATATAAGATTTATGGCTATGATAGAAAATTATCAAAACAACTGAATACCATCATAAGGGATAAAACAACAACAATAAACAACAACAAAACAACATCCTTCTTTTTCTCGTATTGGTTTGGGTCTTTGTTTAACTCTTATTGTCTGGAAATAAGCGAACGTTTAGAGTGTCTCGCACATTATGAGGTCTAATTTAAAATTATTGATGGGCCAGCCCCTCCTAACACTCCACCCACCTCCCCACCCCACAACACACCTCTACTTCTCCAGAGTCAATGATGTAGAAATTGTCCCCTTCATCTCCTGCACAACAAAACAGACAATAGAGTAGTTCTGCATTTCACCGACTAACAGTGGGATTGTAGTAGTATGACTGCGGATGAACACAATCAATAGTGCCATGTACTGTTATCTGAACATGGGATACTCCAGAATGGCTATGATAGCTAGCCATATGATGTACTGACTAAAGCTCGTTTTTTTGGATCAAAACACAGAGTACATACCCAATCAAAAATTGTGTAAAAACCCTCCTTGGATTTAAAACTAACACAGCAGCATACTTACCTTTAACCTCATCAACCTTGTGTTTGTAAAGTACCAGTTAGTTTTGAATATTTTACTGGGTGATTGGAGCATTGAAAGCTATTATGCTGACCTTGCTATTCAAACCTTTCAGCCATTTTGGTGGTACAGTCATTTCGGACATACTGTCATTTCAGACATACAGCCATGACCCAAAATAACCCCAACTTTCTCAAACATTGCAGATAGCATTGAAATGCTGCCATGACTACCAGCAACTTAAGTCAACCTTGAGAAAATGGCTTCTCCAGGATGACAAACTAGTGATAGGCGCAAGATATATACAGCTATCAGACAACAGAAGGAAAATATTTTTATAAATTTATGCTCTAGGACCATAAGTAACAAGATTACTAAAGTTAACAAAGTATACTCTGTTTTTTGTGGGGCACACAGTGAAAGCTAGCTTACAAGTTGACTGGAGAAGGAGGGGAAAAAAAAAAAAAAAAAAAAAAAGGTTTTAAAATATAATAAACCTTCTCTTCACCGCAGTTTCAGAGGTGTCAGATACTATAAGGGGTAAAGGATCGTCGTGCTTGCCATATTCCGCCCTATAAAAATGTAGCTTGTCTGTTCACTCAATTACTTTTCATTAGTACACTGACCTTGTTGAATAATGATTTCTCCAGCATTAGTCTTGGTGGCAAACATGGCATCAAATATATCACTGCAACACAATATGTACTGATAGTCAAGGAAATATAATGCTAACAAGACTTACTTGCGCTCATCCTCGTCCAGATGAGAAAAAAGAATGTTTCTCTTGATGGCTTTCTGGAGTGCTCCCATAGTTTTGTAGTCTTTAGGAATCACCTACAGAGAGAGAGTGCATACAGGCAGTTAGGCATGACCTGGTGCTGTGGATGAATTGCCAGAGTGCAAGCATGCATACAGTTTATAAGTATTACATGAAATCATACATGACCTTTACACCCTCATCATATTCCATATGGTGATTGGAATAGAAGAGAAAAAAATGGAATATTAACAGCATGAGCTGGGAGAGCAACCCAGCCAGACGCAACTTTAGTCAGAATGTAAATAAATAAAATTGAAGTGAAAGTTAAATGCTACTTGAGATGACAAATATAACAAACCGCATGATAGAAATGCTAAATGTTCTGTCTGTCACTCAAGGTTCACCACAATACTCTAACCAAGTCCTACATATAGACATCACTCATTTACAAAATTCAGTCATCCCTGAAGATCAAGCAGGGCTGTATTTAAGGGAGGGGGGGGGGGCAAAGGAAGGAATTGCCCTCCCCCCTGATCTTGTGAAAAGCTTTCGCCCCATCTAGAATACCTTCTGTATTAGCACTTAAATCAGCATATTGTGCATGTTTTAAGTACTGTAAGGGTCTCTTTTAGAGCAGAATATGTCTGTATTTGCCCATTCTAAAATTCAAGAAAATTGTTTCTGGCCCTCCTAGACTAGTTTTCCGTATGCAGCCATGTCAAGTAATTTACCATCTGGGTAATATTTACTACTACCAGTCTCACTCACAGTTATTACAACATTGATGCAAGAGTAGAGCACAGAAATGCTACTATGACAGTCTTTCACAATATACAATATATCTATCTCTCTCGCACAACTGAAAACTATATGACTCGCACACGAATTTAGAACTAAATTATAGTATACTTTCAAATTACTGCATTACAAGTTTATATTTCGATTCCTCATAAAACACACACTCCACAAGCCATTGAACTAGTATGGCTAGTAAAACTATCAAAATAAGGAAGTTTAGGTAATTGATAACCAAACAAAACTAGAACTGTCATCTGGTTGCCATCAAATGTTGTAGAGATATGTAGACATAACTGCAGGCACAGATCTGTACTCCTCACAGGAGAGAGCAACACATAACTAGTACTGAACATTGTAAAGTCACTCAGTATAATCCAGTGACAGTCAATATACTGTAGGAGAGTCAATTAAGATTCCCTTGTTGTATTAAAAGAAGTTTGTTTCATTATTGATACTTTTGCTATAACAAATAAAGTCGTGACCTTTTCATTTTCTCCACATGAATACTAGCAGTGAAGCATTCAGAACTCATACCTTTGGTAAATGGATAAAAAAATTAAAAAAATAAAAAATAAAATAAAAAGACAACCTATGCCATAGCAATACACATATATAATATTTGGTGAGCAAGAAAACCATAAATATAGTATTAGGAGTGAATAATGTGCATAAAACATTGTTACATGTAATGGACCCATACATGTGGGTGCTTTTTTTTTTCTCAAAAAAATATAGCTTTTAGGTTCTAGCCCTCAGTTTCTTCTGGTACTACAATATTAAGCAAGTCTTGCTTTAAGTCCTCAGAAATGCTTCATTTCAAGTCACTAAAAGTTGCTGTGAGTGGTTACAGTGGCATTGAAACCCTTTACCAGACATAATTTTTAAAACTCTGCTGTTTCTTTAGTAGTCCAGTGCTTGTTGTTAAGAGGCACTGGTAATTCAGATTTTAAGAATGGGTTAATATTAAGGAAGCCACCACTACACAGGAAACATGAGTTAAGCATGTAATTCTTACAAAAACTCTGGCCTTATTTTTTTGTAGCTGAGTGCTTGTTGTAATTAGTTACTGGTAATTCAGATAGTCACAATTCCTTTAAAATTAGATACTACAGAAGCTACCACTACTTGGAAAATTGAAGCAGGAGAGTAATTTCATATTTGTTGGCTAAAACTAAAATTAATGGTCAACTGCCACATACTGTACTTAAAAAAAAAAAAAATTGTCATCCAACAAATATACCCTTGTATTTAGCCATCTCTATTCACTATGTAAGAATTCAACCAACTGGCTGTGAGTAAATCAAACACAACACATGTTATCAAACCATAAGTGATCATTAACAAGAGGAAACCGGTACATATATAACTAAGATAATGGTACTTGGCTCTGAAGATTGAGAGTTCAGAACCTTACTAAACTACAAGATCAAAACACATCACCATCTCAACGCTCTTGATTCAAATGGAAACCACCTTTTTCCTACGCTGACTGTATCTCTCTTTGGGGGTTGGGTGGGGGGGTGGGTGGGGGGGGGGGGGGGGGGGGGGGTTTTTTTTTGGGGGGGGGGGTCCCAGTGCCCCGGCCCATTTGCCATTTTTGTGTTTTTACAAACCGAGCTGTAAA
>WLWI01004438.1_pt1 | contig 11879 bp, 17 predicted proteins | sample 6701501 | NCBI WGS metagenome assembly WLWI01 (sample SAMN12718690, study PRJNA515312) | sponge metagenome | isolation source: marine sponge | host: Mycale hentscheli | place: New Zealand: South Island, Marlborough, Capsize Point | collected 2014-11-01
CTAACAAGAAGACAACTAGACGTAGAGCTGTAGTAGTCAGTGAGTTGAAGTCTCTGTACGATGGATCAGTCGTCAAGTGTGAGGTGGACCAATCAGGACCTGGGGAATATCGTATCCAGTACACACCTACTGTGCGTGGATGTCATGAACTAACTGTGTCAGTAGACGGGAAGCAAGTAGCAGGTAGTCCCTTCCCTGTTTCTGTCTCCCTCTCTCCTACTCTACTAGGCAAGCCTGGTAAAGTGTGGACAGGAATAGAATTGCCTACTGGCATCACAACTAATTCTGTAGGTGAAGTTATTGTAGCTGAATGTTATGGAGACATTGTGAAGATAGACAAGAAGGGGAAGAAGACAGTGCTTGTGGAATATTCTAAAACTAAATTAAATGGTTTTTCTTCTATTGCTACAGATAAAGAAGACAGTATTTACTACACTAGCATGGACAGTAATAAGATCCTGCGATGTGACAAGAATGGAGGCAATGTTCAGGTGCATGAGGTCCAGCAGGTGAAAGGTTCAGGATACTGGGGAGTGGCGGTAGTAGGAGATGAAGTGATGGTTTGTGAGTGTAACAATAGAGGTACTATTCTAGTATATGACAGAGAAGTCAAGTATGTGAGGCGTATTGAACAAGATGGTAGTATGGGAGCGTTCCACAACATATCTGCAGACCCACAAGGCAACCTCTATGTCACTGACTATGATAATGGTTGTATCCGAGTCTTCACTAATGACGGTGTCTTACTACGATCCTTTGGCTGTGATGATGATGGAGTGAAGAAACTAAACAAGCCTCGTGGTGTGTGTGTATCTGGTCAGTATGTGTATGTCACTAACCCTAGTGGTGATAATGTGTCAGTGTTTACTATAGAAGGAGATCATGTCACATCATTTAGTCAGCGTGGTGATAAGGATGGTGAATTCAAGTGTCCTGATAGTATATGTGTAGATGTTGATAACTTTATATATGTGACTGATTTTTGGAATCGCAGAGTTCAATGTTTCTAATGAGTTTTATGTTTTATGTCACTTTGTTTAATGATAATGTTGGACTTTTTATATTTTGTTGAAAAAAGTATTGGTATTATTTGGAGTACAGGAAGTGATGACATAGTTAACTGGATTTGAGGGAACAGAAGCTAATGCACTAGAGAAGTGGACATCTCATAGTGTCTCACAGGATTGGTCTGTCTAGTTTAAGTAGAACAGGTTCCACACCTGTCTCTGTCTAACCTGGTATTTGGTATAACACAGAACTTCAAACAGAAACAACCCTTTACCTGACAAGACCAACTAAACACATTCTTGCAGTAAGACACACCCACACCCCTGCATTGGGAATATTACACCTCAACAACCCAACACAATGTTGGGCTTTAACACAAATACATGTCTCAGAAGTTACTTTACCAACTATCTATAGTGGATAATTCGCTTATTAATGAAATGCTTAATACTACATGCAAACAAAATACACATTAGTGCCCCAGTAGCAAGTGGGTTATCTATGAAGGCAAATCCTCATGACTTGCCACCAGATAGCAGTCATGGTCCTTACTTAAATGTCAAGACTCAACATTGAGAATATTACAGATACTCAGTAACAGTGGCGGGCACAGGAAGTAAATTTGGATTGGTCGGGCAAATTTCTACCAAAGGTTCCACCTAAGTTCTGTAAATTTCTGCTACAGATACTGTTCTTATTTTTAATTTGTTATATTTATGCTATACACTATAGGATACACTACAAACATGTTTTGACTTTATACAAATTAATTGATTTGATTATAGGGTCAATGAGTGCATCTAGCTATGTGACAATTGCAAAATAAAACAGAAGCAAAATTTGCTAACAGCTATACTTGTGTTAAAACTTTATATATGAAAGTGATGTTCATTACTCTGTACAAATTGATTAGCTATATCATTGAGATCTAAATTATCCAAATCTTCTTTATTCAAAACCATAGTGCTTCTTAAGTAACTGTTGATCCTTTTCATCACTGAAAATGATGTCTCACTGGCTGCATTCGTTGAGGGCATGACAAGAATCAGTTGAGTGATTCACCAGACCTGGTGAAAAAATTGCTTCTGTCCAGCAGACAAGCTCCGTAGATAATCAATAGATTCTCTTAAGGTAACTTTATTACTGTGGCATCTTACCAAAGACTATTTGGATTTCTTTGATATCACCTGTGTTGTGTCTATGTTCTTATCTGTGCTCCACCCCTATGTATACTTTGGTTTTGTGTCAATGGCATGTCATCATTCTTATATCAGTTTATGTCAGTCTGTCAGCAGCCTGTTAATGGTCTGTCCTTCTGGAACGGATGGATAATACTTTCAACCCTACCAATTACTGGGGTTTGCCTTTGCTCTGGGAAGGTGTGGCTTTGCGTATGGCAAGGCTCCGCTTCTAGCCCACTCTGGGTGTTTCCCCACTATTGGGCTAGGTCCTTGATTGATTGGGTGAGCCTGTGGGTGACACGCCCACCTGCCCAGAGGTTGCTAGGCAACCCTCACCCAATCCTTATACTTCCTCACCCCCCCTCCCCTCCCCCACTTGGAGATAATCAACAGCACAACTGAATAAATGAATGCACCATGGACAATACATCACATGCAATGTTCTTGATTGTTCACTCTACTTCTGTATCATCCTATCGGCTACACCTAGCAGGACCTCTGGTGGAGTCCTAATATATATTGTGTATGCAGAACTCTCCCACCGACCAAACATTTAATGAGTGAGTCCTGAATTCCTCTCTGTGCCGCAGTTGTAGCAGCGCCAATTCGAAAGCTGTGGCCAGCATAGTGAGATGCATTATAGCCAGCCAGTGTGAGCGCCCTTCGTACAGCCTCTACAAATCGCTCCCTAGTCAGCGCCCTGCAACCTCTGAACTTAAAGAACTGACCCGGCTGCACCCCCCGCAAAACCATATAACGTGCCACTGCTGCCACTGGGCATAGCCTGCTTTGTATACGCCCCAGAAAAATAGTAACCCCTTGACGATAGGGGTCCGTTTTTGAGGCCTTTAAGTGAACTTCCACATAATGGGGGTCCTGATATCTGCTCAGTCGCACGTCCCCAACTGCCAGATGTCTATCCGCCTCAAAGCCTCCTTCTTTGGGAATTGTAACCTTGCCTGATCGCAAGAAACACATTGCTGCCGCTGCCCACAGCAGACTGCATCCTGTGGCTCTTGATGGAGCAGCCACGCCCATTGCAAAGCGTTCGTCAAGGATTCTGGGTCCTTCTCTTTAATCCTTTCACCATGTACTCCAATTGCTGCATTCCTCCTATTCTGTTTCTCCCGACAAACTTGTTGAAATGCCCATGCCACAAAGTACATCAGTGTGGACTCTCTCACTGGAAATGGTTGATGCACGTTAAATTCCCTACAAAATTCCAGGTATCGTCTTGTACCTGACTTGTAGTTCTGTTAGTCGCTGGTGCTAGACCCGCGGCAAAACACCATGCTACGTTTGATCGAAACCCGAGATTGAGCCTGACCATGCCTTTTGATCTTCCTCTGGCTGCCTTGGTCTCAAACATTCTTCTCAAGAATGTCTTGCTGGGCTGCACAACCTGCGCTGCGTGGGCCAGTTTTCCCACCAGAGATTCTAGCTCCCTTATGGTGCACACCTTCCTCTCACACCAGTGCTGAATCAGCTGTTTGAGCTCTGCTAATTTAGCCTGAGGCAAGCAGACCTCCATTGCCACCGTGTCAATCTCAAAACCTAGAAACGTGAGCTTTGTACTGGCTTTTCCATTGCCACCGGAAAGCCAAGTCCATCCAGCACATTTTGCAGTTTCCTAACTGCTAGCCTGCAGTCTTCTGTACCTGGCGCCCCAATAACTAAAAAATCATCCAAGTATGCATAATCCACTCCACGCCCTCCTGCCTTGCTATCCACTCTACAGCATCAGCTAGTGGTGTAAAAATTTTTGGGGCTGACCGTAAACCAAATGGTAGCACCGAATCCACGAAGACTGATCCATGCCACCTCGCGCCCAGGAGCCACCTGTCTTCCGGGTGGACTGGGACATTACGATAGGCAGTTTTGATGTCTACTTTTGCCAAGACTGTTCCCATACCTAGCTGCACTATGGCTCCTACTGAATCCTGCACTCCAACATATGTCAACGAGCTTACTGCCTCACCTACGCCATCATTGGCTGCCTCGCCATGCGGGAACGACAAATCAGTGATCAATCGCCACTTCCCTGATGTCGCTTTTGGGATAACTCCAAACCTGCTGCAGTGAATTCCTGGGACCCACTCTGGTCTTAGAGCGCCGATCACTCTACCCTCCCCACATTCCTCTGCAAGGTAACTGTCCACGACTTCTGGGTGCTCTTGTGTTGATGGCATGTTTGTGTACATTGCAGGTCAGACTACTGCTCTGCTACCATCAAACCTGATGCGAAAACCGTCTCTTATACCCTCCACGATATAGTGCCTGGGCCTTTGATCCGGATGCGCTTCTAGCGCCCTGTCCCACTGCTGCCATAGTAGCGGAGTGATTACTTGACAGAGAGGGTCCGGTAATGAGACTGAGGCAGGGGACCGGCCCGTGTGCAAGTGTAGTAGATCCTCCATGTACTGGTACTTCGTCAGCCCTGTAAAGAGATTCAAATATCTCTTAGTTACCAATTACCTATCCTGTACTAATACTATCTGACGTGTATAGCCAACCCCACCTACCCCACACCCTCTAGTAACATCCCTCTCACATGCATACCCACACACACCTACGGCCTATTATTAATATCTACCACTCTCATTTCAATACTGAATCTTTATTGTATTATGAAAGTTAATCAACACGACAAATTGGGCACGGTGTATGATAAGGCATGCCCAATTCAATTCGTCTGAGTTTGGTCTGTTGTACTCCTTGCCCTTAGATACTCCGGCCAGGTGGACGCCTGTATGGGGCTGCACCTCCCAAGCCACGACTGCTGCATCTGCTGGCTGGATGGTCACCCCTGCAGTTAGCACAGATATGTGCATACCTACATCTGATAAAATTGCACGCTGACCTATTAAAATTCTTGCAGATTATTCCTGCTGGGTTCCATGACCGTCCTCCCTCAGTTGTTGCTGGTCGTCCTACTGGCGCTGCTATTGTCAGGACTGCTTTCTCAAAGCTCCGCAGTCTGTCCCCCACATCCGGGTCTCTCGTTTCATAGAGTGCGCAATCTGCCTCCGAATGAGTCGTAGCAAAGCAAAGTTTGCAACGACGAACTGCCGATGATCGTGCTGCAAAGTTCATAGAGAATAGCGTAGCATTTATCACGGACCACCGTCGGTTGCCGGCGAGAGCTGCTTGGTGCCGGAAGGCGGAGTCATACCTGCTACCCCGCAAACACATTCTTGAGGACGCTGCTGCCACTACTCCTGTCCCGACAGGCCCTTCTTCCGGCCACTCTAATATTACTCTGTCCTCTGACCAGGCAGGTTATCCTTTTTGTGGGCTGCCATCCCTGCCGGTCATTTTTCTAACGGGCTGCTGCCCTGGTAGGCCTTTATCATAGCGGGCTACTGTCCTGGCCTCTGAGGCTGCTGCCCTGGTTGGGCCTTTTCTTGGCGGGCTGCTGCCCCTGCAGGTTTTCTTGGCGAGTGGCTGCCCCAGCACGCTGATATAATAATTATTATACACTATCGTTATTATTATTATTCTCCTCGCAGGCTACTGCCCCAACTGGTTGGTTTCTAGCGGGCTGCTGCCCTGGCAGGTCATTTTCCAGCATGGCTGCTGCCCCAATTCCCAGTGGGCTGCCGCCCCAGCTAGACATTTATCTACCCCCAGCTAGACATTTATCTAACGGGCTGCTGCCCCCAGCTAATCACTTATCTCGCAGGCCGCCACACCAGCAAACCCTTCTTTCATCGAGCAGGGGCAACATACTAGCGGGTACTGCAGGCCTTGCTTATGTTGGCTTCTCCCTAGCCGGCCATTTTTCAGACAGACCGCTGTTTTAGCCGGCTCTTTTCCTGGCGGGCGGGCTGCTGCCCCGACTGACCACCTCCTGGCATGCTGCTTATTCAGCGGAATGCTATCCGTATTGACCACCACCTGGCATGCTGCTTACTCAGCGGATTGTTGCCCATATTGGCCGCTGCCCTGATGGCCAGCTTTCTAGCGAGCTGTTGCCCTGCTACTGCATGCTGCAGGTATCTATCTATCACCTACTCCGCCGTCTCTCCCCCCTTCTTTTTGTTTGTTTTTTAAAGCACCCCGGTCCCATTTTCTAAAAAAAAAAAAAAAGGAATGAATCCCAAGAGACCCAAAAATTTAGCCCCCCCACATGCTCTGATAGTACTTGGGTGCCAGCTGGCTCCCAGTCATCCCCAATTGGGGAGAAAAGACAATTTTTTTTATTTTTTTTATTTTTTTATTTTTTTATTTTTTTACCTACGCTGTCTTACCTGGGGGGGCGTTTCTCCGCTAACGAACTGCCACTGCCCCTAGGCGCAACTGCTCCACCCTCTCCAGAGGCTACTGCAGTAGCTAGGGTCTCAGAACTCCCACCGTTGCTCTGTCCATCCCTGCGCTTGAGGGGGGGTCACTCATTACCCCTTCAGCTATGCCCCGCTCAGCTAGGGCTCTGAACCCTGGAATCTCTAATAGCACTTCCCTCACAGTGTCTCTCACTACTTCTCTTTCGACCCTCGGCCTTCCTTCTCGGGAATCTGTGCCCTCAACCACGTGAGGATCTCTCTCTGCCATCGTCGTTGACCGGAATGATGCGACACTGTTACGACTCACTGGACTTGGCACTCCTTACTCTGCTGCCAACTGAAACCAGACACGTGGCTAACGACTGCGCATGCCCATCAGGATGCCCATTAACCTCTGTTAATGTGTACATTAACTCCATTCTGTTGTATATCTGTTGTATTGTCCGTGTTTGGGCTTTGAGCTCTTTTAATAAAACTTTAGAACTAACAGATTCTACATTGGCGACGAGGACCGAGACGTACTCTCGATAGCAGCTCTACATGGAACTCTGAGTCAGTTCGACCTCGCCTCTGGAGACTGGAAGTCTTATGTCGAACTCGCTAAACTCTATTTCACTACCAATGAGATCACTGGGGACGATAAACAACAGGCAATCTTCCTCAGCTCATGCGGAGACGCCGCTTACAGAATAATCAAGGACGTTTTGTCTCCGTGCAGTCCAACTGAAGTCAGTTTCACGGACATTTGTACTCTCATGACCGCTCATCTTCAACCTCAACCGTCAGAAATCGTCCAACGCTTTCGCTTCAATACCAGATCCCGGCAGACTCACGAGACGGTCGCCACCTACGTTACACAGTTAAAACGTCTGGCAAAAACGTGCAAATTTGGCGACACGGCAAGGCTACATGAAATGATGAGGGACAGGTTTGTATGCGGCATTGCCAAAGAAAAGTGGCAGCAAAAGCTTTTAGCTGAAGAAAACCTGACGTATGACAAGGCCTACAAGCTCCTCCTCAGCTTAGAAGCGTCCGAAAAAGAATTAAAGGACATTAGCAGCAGCGGCAGCAACAACGCTACGCAAGTGCACCAGCTCCATCGTCGTCAGCCTCACCATCATCAGCAGCGACGCTCACCGCCACCTAGCCCTCGGGTGACAAAGTTTACAGGCGGAAGTAAGCCGGAGGGATCCGGAAAGTCATGAAAATCCTGTTACCATTGTGGTGGAGAGCATTCCTCCGACAAATGTAGATTCAAAGAGGTGGAGTGCAGATTTTGCCACAAAAAGGGACATATCGCGGCAGTCTGTAAACGGAAACTAAGGAACCCGAGGCCACACCCCATCCATATGGCAACGGAAGAAGATCCGTCAACTGAATACGCTCTTCCTGTCGAGTGCCTGACGACCTTCAACAGCGAACCTATGACTGTCACAGTCAATCTGGATAACACTCCAGTATGCATGGAAATTGACACCGGTGCTATGCTCTCCATTATGAACTATTCTATTTTTCTCTCAACCTGGCCTACTGACCGCACCTTGGAGCTCAAGGACTCAGATGTACGGCTCCGCACTTACACGGGAGAGAAGATCAAGGTGAAGGGCTCTCTGGATGTACAAGCATGCTATGAAGGCCAAGAAGCGGAGTTGACCCTGACCATTGTTGATGGAGGTGGACCTACCCTCTTAGGACGAGATTGGTTGCGTCACCTGCGGTTGAACTGGGCAGCACTTAACCACATCGCTGATAAGGATCGCAGTGAGTTAAAAAATTTGTTAAATACTCATTCTGCTCTATTTGCTGAAGGTCTTGGACGAATCAAGGGAGTCACGGCACGGCTGTATCTCAAGGAAGGGGGAAGACCTTGATTTTAGCGTGCCTGACAAGTTCCCTACGCGCTACGTAGTCAAGTTGCAACCGAAATTGACCGACAACTCAAGCTTGGAATCCTGGAACCAGCGTAGTTTAGTCCCTGGGGTACTCCCGTAGTTCCTATTTGTAAGAAGGATGGAACTATCCGTCTATGCGGCGACTACAAGGTCACAGTGAACCGAGAAACAATCACCGAATCGTATCCATTGCCCAAGGTGGATGACTTGCTGGCATCCCTCGCTGGAGGTACTGTCTTCACCAAATTGGACTTAACGCATGCCTATCAGCAAGTCGAGCTCGACGCAGATTCCAAGGAGATGGTGACAATAAATACGCACAAGGGACTCTATCGTGTGAACCGTCTGCCTTTCGGAGTGGCCTCAGCACCCTCGCTATTTCAGCGAATCATGGGGAATCTCTTGCAAGGTATAACTGGTGTACTGATTTATATTGATGATATTCTCATCACAGGCAAGACCGTTGCTGAGCATCTGAGCACCTTGGGGGCTGTGTTGGAGAGACTGGAGGAAGCTGGGGTGAAACTAAAGCGGAGCAAGTGTTCCTTCCTACTGCCCTCGGTGGAGTTTTTGGGCTACCGCATCTCTGGGAAGGGAATCTAACCTGCTGTGGAGAAGGTGGAGGCAATTCACAGCTCCTGAACCATCCGATGTCACCCAGCTCAAGTCATTTCTGGGAGCTGTCAACTATTATGGCAAGTTTCTCCCTGATCTGTCGCGTATGTTGGCCCCGTTGTATAAACTCTTACAGAAAGACGTGAAATGGTCTTGGGGAGCAGCACAGAAGAAGGCTTTTGAAGAAGTCATGGCTCTGCTCACATCGGACAGTGTATTAGTCCATTACGACCCCGACGTGGAACTCGTTCTGGCATGCGACGCTTCGCCATACGGTGTAGGAGCTGTTCTCTCTCATCGATTTCCGGACGGAGAAGAAAGGCCAATAACCGTTGCATCTCGCTCACTTGGAGTTGCTGAAAAGAAATATTCTCAGTTGGAGAAGGAAGGACTCGCTATTGTGTTTGGAGTTAAGAAATTCCATCAATACCTCTGTGGTAGACAGTTCACCATCCTTTCCGACCACAAACCACTCCAACATATCTTCAAGGAAACTTCGGCTATTCCTCCACTCGCTTCGGCGCGCATTCAGCGCTGGGCTCTGCTATTGGGAGGCTATGATTATAAGATATCCTACAAGCCAGGACAACAGCATGCTAATGCGGACATGCTTAGCAGATTGCCGAGTTCGCCACCCCCAACTTCTATGGCTGATACGCCAGAAAATGTATTTTTACTTGATGTTCTCGATTCCAGTACAGTTACTTCCTCGCATATACAGCAGTGGACAGCTAAGGACCTTACCTTGGTGAAGATTCGAGACGCTCTCGTTTCTGGAGCTATACCTGATGGACCGGACTTCAAACCTTACCAACAGTGCTGGTCTGAACTGTCAGTGGAGCAACAATGTGTGCTACGTGGTGCTCGAGTGGTAATTCCAACTATGGGACGCCAGGCTGTTATGGATTTACTGAATGAAGGTCACCCTGGATGTACTAGGATGAAGGCTCTCGCTCGTTCGTTTGTGTGGTGGCCAGGAATTGACGGTGATTTGGAAGGACGTGTGAAGGAATGTCGCCAGTGTCAACTTACCAGGCACACTAGCTCCACTCTATCCCTGGGAATTTCTCTCAGCTCCCTGGGAACGCCTACACGCAGACTTTGCTGGTCCTTTCCTGGGTCGCACATTTTTAGTGGTGGTGGACGCCTTCTCTAAGTGGCTTGAAGTTTTCCCACTGTCAACCGCAACTACAATTGACAAGCTACGCAGCATTTTTATTATTCACGGTGGTTTACCTAAAGTATTGGTGACGGACAATGGTTCTCAGTTACCAGCGGGAAATTTCAAGTGTTTATGAAGAACAACGGTATCAAACATATTTGCTCATCACCCTATCATCCGTCTACAAATGGACTGGCGGAGCGAGCTGTTCAAAGCTTCAAGGAACATATTAAACGCATACTTGGTGGTTCTATCGATGAACGACTTTGCCGGTTTCTCTTCTGGTACCGCCTCACCCCCCCATTCTACAACGGGTATTCCTCCTGTGGAACTTCTATTGGGTAGACGCCCACGTTCGAAGCTTGACTTTTTGAAACCCAACCTGTCTGATACAGTGCAATCTAAAACGGATAGGCAGAAGCAGCATGATGTTGGAACTAAGCTCAGGACCTTCAGAGTACATGATAAAGTCTATGTGAAGGATTTCCCTAACTCTAAACAGTGGAAACCTGGAGAAATTATAGAGGTGCGTGGACCACTTTCCTATCTTGTTGAACTGTGTGATGGATGTGTGGTTCGTCGGCATGTGGATGCATTGTTAACTAGAATGGCTACAGACTCTACAGAGAGTACTGAGACGCCTCTGCTGGATGTACCTGATCCTAGTCTGCCTGCTAGCGAATCTACTACAGTGCCTGCGGTGGTGGAAGCAGCCCCGCCCACTAGTGTGGACGACACCTCGAGTGATGCAGGTCCAGAGACTGTTAATGTAACTCCTGATACTCCTCAGGAACAATCTGCCTCTCCTCCACTCCAGTACTTCGGAGATCTACTCGACATCGACCTCCTCCTGAGCGCTATGGTTTCAGTCGAGACAGAGAATCTTGAAGAGGTAGTTCATTCTTAGAGGAAGAGGAATGTGGCATCTTACCACAGACTATTTGGACTTCTTTGATATCACCTGTGTTGTGTCTATGTTCTTATCTATGCTCCACCCCTATGTATACTTTGGTTTTGTGTCAATGGCATGTCATCATTCTTATATCAGTTTAATACTTGTTTTTGTCAGTCTGTCAGCAGCCTGTCTGTTGTATATCTGTTGTATTGTCCGTCTTTGGGCTTTGAGCTCTTTTAATAAAACTTTAAAACTAACAGATACTACAATTACTAGTAGAGAACTTAGCACTAAATACTTCTAATTGAGTGGTCAGCTCAATTTCATTGAAATTATCTCCATAAAGTTTGAGTACCTCATGCAATTCAGTAGTGTATTCTTTACCATTTGCCGCTTTTAAAAGAAGCATCTCCAAATTTTCGTACACTGCATAACCTGGTTGCTCAAATTGATCTTTGATGCTAACAATGGCCAGTCAAGAGCCTCATAATATTGGTTCTTGTACAATTCCTCAACACTGTCAGCATGATAACCAATCCCATCACCGATTTCAAATCTTTTTGGTGCTCGTTTCCTTCTTGGAATATATGGTTCCTCTGTACCTGTAGATGACTGTAGTTTTGGCAAATGTTCAAAAAATAACTTGATGTCGTCTTCATTCCTCATTTTCTCTATAAGTTTTTTTTGTGTCAACATACCAATTTCTTGCCCTTCTGCAGGGGCTGCTCCGGCATTTTCAAAGTGGTCAGGCCAGGAAGTAGGTGTGGCTAAAGGTGTGACTTACCAAATAACCTCTCAGCCACTCATATCATGATCAAGAAAGAGGAAAAGAAAAGAATAAAA
>WLWI01004439.1_pt1 | contig 11878 bp, 4 predicted proteins | sample 6701501 | NCBI WGS metagenome assembly WLWI01 (sample SAMN12718690, study PRJNA515312) | sponge metagenome | isolation source: marine sponge | host: Mycale hentscheli | place: New Zealand: South Island, Marlborough, Capsize Point | collected 2014-11-01
ACTTTGGAACATTTTAATCAGTCTTTTTGTATGATGTATTATAGCTTAAAAAATCAGATTTCATAGGAGTGTGCCAATCTCTAATATTTTGCCCCCCCAACCACAAGTGTGTGGAGCCTCCTCTGGTATGTGCGTTAGCGTAGGTTGTTTGTTACATTGTGTTAATTGGAGGCGTCGTTGTGACTTGTGAATTCCGTGTGCATAGTGCCGTGTGCATCATGCCATGTGCATCATACCGTGTACGTATTTATATGTATCATCAGTAGCAGTCAGTCTGTTCTGTATCGTTGTCTTGCATGTATCCTCCATATGTCCTATCTATTTCAAATTAATTAGACGTAAAACTCTGAGAAGTGAAGTTCTACGGGCTGTGTAGGTACACCGCTTGATCAACGGAACTAACTTGGTTGCAGTTCTACTAGGGGCAAAGGACTGGGCCTAACCTCTCTCTACCTTTGAACCCCCCACACACCCACTGTTTGTTCAAGTAATGAATTTTATAAATAGAAAAGACAAAACAGTGGTTTTTCTATCAAATGAACCAAAGAGTTTAAGTTGCTCTGCTTATCTACTAAATTCAAATGACACTGTTATCACACCTAACAATTCAGTACGAGCCATTTTTTATTATAATCAAAGCAAGTGATTTTTATAACAATCAGTAAGTTCATTCAACTAATTAATGTTAAATTATAGTTAAAGTTACTATGTAGAGTGTATATATAGCTAATATAACTACTTCACTTAGACATATAAAGCAAACAACACAATGTCAAAATAAATTCATAATTAGAACTTACAAGTGCATACTATTTGTGGCAGTCTTAGTTTGCTTTTTTTCTTCAAATACTTGTGTCAAATATCTGAATGGGAAGACCAACATTGCTGGAAGGATTTCTGAACTATGTTTGTTTTTCTAAAAGATTGCTTTGGAATAGTAAACGAAGGATCAGGTTGGTCTGAAGTTTCTTCTAAAAGATCATATTAGCTATCTAATCCCCGCAGAAGTCATTTCGACCGCTCAATTTAGACCATCCAAGTTAGATAACGAGCACGAGTAGGTAAAGAGTAGAAAAAATAATGGACATGCCCCTTTTGTTAAAACATTGGTGCGGCCCTGGCCACTCGGTTGCACCCGTTCTGACGCTCCTGAGGAAAGAAATTGAACTCATAGGAGAGCATGAACTAGAGTTCTAGTCATGGAGGTTATTAACTCATTGACTGATGATGTAGAAGTAAAAAACAACAAAACAACTGGGGGAGTCTAGCCAGGTGATGATAAGTAGGGGCATGATGGTATCCCTTACCAGAAAACTAGCAGCTGATAAGTGAATGCTTTACAGATAGCAGCTGAAACAAAAAATAGCAGGAGAGAGGGAGTGGTGATACCTAATGGCTTTTAAATAATTAAAAAAAAAAAAACTTCAGAAAAAAATAGCTCCATAACTTTGTGGCTCTTAAAAAAGACTGTACTTTTGGATGGGCTATGCAGTTATCAGTAATCATAACTATTGACTTCTATTACTCTGAAATTTACTGACCAACCTGAACTGAAAATGTCACTTGTCATCCAGGCTATCTTGTTGGCTTTGTACTGAACAAGTGTAGTACAAACATTTTTGAAACACCTAGGTAGTAAACCTACCAATAAATGACCAGGGTATCTTTTTATTTACCGACATATTGTTCCGGAGTCCTGAACATTTTTCTTCTTTCAAAGCCATTGTTTTGTCAGGAAGACATTTACCTTGGTTGGGTAAGGTGTATAGCCACTGAATAGCTGCTTAATTATTAATTGTTGATGTATGACAAACTCAATCTATACAGAAAACTAAAATATTATAGCTATGTGATGTACCTTAGTAAAAACTAGTCTTGTGATTCTGCACTGCTTGTAGGTATCATCAGTTATCAACTTCAGCTATCTGGAAATGTTGGGGTTAATTGACAGCAACAAAATAAGGTAAAAAATACACAAAAAATAATTTTAAACTCTACCTGCTACCAAGTTGCTCCAATGGCCTGTATAAGGAAGAGAGTTGTCTGAAGACAAGAATATGCAAATTGGTTGGCAGCTGCATCATACCTGGGGGAGGGGGGGGAGGGTTTGAGGCTTACTTTACTCTGGTCTGTTACTACTGTTAGACGCCGAGGTTATAGCCATCTTCTGGGACGGCATCTGGGGGGTTGAAGGTGATGCTGACCCCCAGAACCCCTACTTGAGCGACTGGGAAGAGGCGGTCTCATGCCAAGTGGAAGCGTCAGCGTTGGATGCAGTGCCAAGGGGTATGGCTAGGTTACTGGCTGCAGAAAAGCAGTCCCCATAGAAAGCACCTGGCCAGACAGTGTAGCGGCATACTGGCTCAGAGGTTTGGTGGCACTGTTGAGTGCATGATGAAGCAAGTTAAGGCCATAATCTAGGAAAGGGACGGCTTCCCACATTGGTTTGTAAGGGGCATGACTGTCATTCTCTAGGAAAAGGAGCGGAGCCTCGGAACCAGCCGACTTCAGGAAAATCACCTGCCTCAATAACTCATACAAGCTGATGACAGGGGCGCCAAGAGTAGTGAGGTTTGTCCTCCCAGAGGAGCAGCGCGCTAGAGTGGTAGGAAGAAGGGGCTGCCTTGATGCCCTGGTGATTGACTGGTCCCTAGCCAAGGAGGTGCAGATGTCCAGCAAGAGCCTGTCAGTCTCATGGATTGACTTTCAGAAGGCCTTCGACAGGGTATGAATAACTCACTGCCTTGAGATGCTGCAGGCCCCCGAGATAGTGATTAGGGATGTCGAAAAACGATGTGTCGATGGATCACAAACCTTGAAATCTGAGCTGGCGAGGCAGGTATGGTAACACACTTGGTGCTGTTCAAGAGGAGCCTGTCCCAAGAGGACTTGCGGCCCCCACTCCTCTTCACCCTGGCGATCGCCCCTCTCTCACACATGCTTCGAATTTTGGGAGGATTAACCACCCAATCACCCATATTCTCTTCATGGATAACCTGAAGATTTACACCAGTGGGCCAGAAGACTTAGAGGAAGTTGAGAAAGTAGTGGAAGCAGTCGGAATGAGGCTGGGTATTAGAAAGTGTGGGGTGGTCCACCTCCGCAATGGGAGGCTGATGTGACTGAGTATGGGGATTGGTGTTGGGGCTAGAGTGATTGAGGAGGTTGAGCCGGGGACTCTGTACAAGTACTTGGAAGTGGAGAAGGTGAGTTGCAAAAGCGAGAGTCGGAGCTGAGCACCTGTGGAGAGTGACCATCATCTTGTCTTCACCGCTGGGTGTCAGCTGGGCAGTAGTGGTGGTTTGCTACTAAGCCTTCCTGGAGTGGTATAGGCAAGACTTGTGTACCCTGGACGTAAATACGTGGGGAATTTTGGTCAAGTTCAGAGCATACAACCATGCTGCCTCTTGTTCCCCTGTACTCCTGCATAGGAGCAAGGGCGGCAGGGGCCTGGAAGCACTGACCTTTGTGTGGGAGACAGAAATACTGAGCTCGGCCCTATATTTGAAGCAGGTGGCAGACCAGCACGCCAAGGGAACGGTGGTGTTCGTGGAGGATTATGAAAGAAACAACAGGGACAGACCATACTGGGACTGGCAGCCCAGATGCTGGATCACTACTAGTTTGTTGAGAGAGGCTGAACCTGAGGCTGAGGATGACAGGCCTCTAGCAAAGATTGCAAGGGTGTGCCACGAATGCCGGAGACCATTGGCCACATCTTGTCATCTAGTCCTTTCCATGAATGGACACTCAGCAAGTGGGAGGCATGTGTATGTGCTTTTGATCTGAGATTATATTGTAATTACTTAGTAGTGCTGAGGGTTCGCACCTTTGGTGCTTCATTATTTGATGATGTATTACTATTATTATTATAATTATGTATGCAATTTAATTTTAAATAATAGATATTCTAACTTCTGTTTTGATGGCAATGACGTTATCTGTTATAATGACAAAGGAAATGTAAACAAATTTATGTATTATGTTACAGATGATTTATAGTTTTATCTTTGTACAATTGCTAACTTTTTGCTACAACTTTTTTGTACGTTTTATAATAATATTGTAAATATGTAATAACTGTAGGATTCATCTTGGCTAAATTTTTATGCAGCTAAGGGAGGCACAACAGTTAATCTACTTAAAATAATGACACATTTCAATCATTAAAACTATTTTTGATCAGCACATGCATCTATGTGATAAGTCTAACTTTCATCAGCCCAGTATGAAGGTTAAGAGCTAAAGCTTAACTAATGCTAATATCTCAGTTGCCACCTCAGACAAGTTCCATAATAGTTATGATGAATAGGACTTATTAGCACCAATTGTTAGCTACATGTGATAAAACCCTCATAATTATGACATGCACGTACCATGTAAAAAAATAACTTGACTATCCTTTTTATAATGAACACTGTGTTTCTAATTCCTTGGTGTTTTTAGGATATACTGATAAATAGAATGCAGCGAACTTGTTCAACAAACTTAGTCTTTCAAAACACTACCTAGTGTGGTAGTTTGTGAGAGGTGTGAACTAATACAAAACTTCATAATACTATGTCGTAAAGATTACATAAATGGATAGACTAGGTTATAAATTTTGCAGTATACTCAACAAATAGAGTTTACATCTGGTAAACTAATGTTCTGACCCTAGGCCAAACAAGTTTATAAAAATATAATTATGTGGACCAGCATCATATCCACTAAATTAGAATAGTGAATGAGGTTACATCACTGTATTCCTAAGCTACTTTTCCAAGTACTGATACAATACCACACCTTTTTCTTTGGAGAAAAGGCCTCATAAAAAGCCATTTTCTTGAACATTGAAGCCAAAAATAATTTGGAGCTCAAAATAGGAACTTGGCTGACTTCAGAAAATTGACAGATCAAAAAAGCAAATAATAATAATAATCCATTTGGTCATCAAATAGCAGCCTCTAAATTTGTATCAATGATACTTAGCAGTAATTCTTAACAGGTGAGTATAATATTTAATTCCACTCTTCTAAAAGATTATGATGCAGCTCAAGCTTACAAAAGTTTGTTTCATATAAAATCAATGGAATGACTGAACAATTCTTGGAGTAATTGATTTTTGCTTACAAAAGTTTCTTTTAATAGCTACTTTGACATCAAAATATTGGAATTTATTCCACCCTAGATATCTTCATTTTTAGGTGCTTGATCAGTGAGTTATTGTACAAGCTCATTGAAGCAGCTAGCTGTAATTATATTTCGTTGCCGGTGTCACAGGGAATTCTGCACCCCAGGAAATACGGCACCCCCCCGCGTAAAATATCCTAGGATATTTTGTACCCTAGCAGGAAATATGGCATCCCCCTAGAATTCTTCTTTAATTGGAGCAGATCACTGAAAGAAAAGCATTATGTGATAACTGAATAAGGTAGCTATTGATGCAGCAACATAATTATTCAGTATTTTTGTTTGTTTATGGGTCTTCTATGAGACTATACTACTGCATATTCCATGTAATACTAGTAAGTAGGTCATCATCAGTAAAGCAGATCAATTTTGAAAGCATCAGGACTGACTGTCAATAATATGCCTTGAAAACATCTATCATAACACAAGTAGCTAATTTAGCTAGCTAATACTAACAGAATGACACTGTGTATATTTTGTGAGCAGGTTTGAGTATGTTTTGTATTGATTATGAATTGAAGTGGAATGTGAAAATTTTCTAAAATCCATATCTAAAGGTATGAATAGCCAGACTACTACTATATTTATAAGCACACACTATTAAAATATAAAGCTGTCAACTCTTTATTCTCAACCTTGAGTTAATACAGTTTATTATTTTTCATCTTGTTCCCAATATTAAACTATAAAATAAGTGTAGTGACAATACATTATATTAACCAAATAAAAAACAAATCGATAAATGAAACAATTAAATTAAAATAAATAGCTAGCTAAATAAATAGCTAGCTAAATAAATAGCTAAATAAATAGAGTCACTCGATGCTGCTGATGGTCCCCAAGATAGCCACACAGTTTCCTATTCCTATAGCAATAGACAGCCTCTGAAGTAGGTGACTGGTGGAATTGGAGTCTCCTGACTCACTGGCAGGAGACCACCCATTTTTATTTTTAATTCAACCATGTCAAAACGATTAGCTAGCTACATTGTTTTCAAGGGCATACACAGAGGAGGGTTCAGGTGGTTACTAGTAACCCCATTTCAAATTAACTATATTTATAGCCTTTTTGTTGAGCAGAAACTATGGACTATGTCAAGTTTTAATCTAACCAGCTAACTTCAACTGTTAGTTTGCATTATCTGTAATTGTAATATCATGCCACCATGACTTCCAATGGAGCAGCACTGTCAAATGCTTGCATAGGTGGATTCAAAAGGCTAAAATGAAGCTGCAGAAGCAGTCAAAAAATATAATTTTGGACGTATTTCAGTAAAATAATATAGAAGCCACAGAGATATAGCAAGTTGAAAGTATTACAAATAAAATGGCTCACTACTGAATGGAACCATTGCTTTGTTCAATTTACAGGAAAAGCTTTATCAATTACACCTAATTATGCACCTGACATCGAGATCATTCTCAGCCTTGAGTTTCACAGACTTCATCCTCTCCTGTGTTTCCAGAAGTTTCAATCCACGAGTAAGTGCATATGAAACTGATGTAAATTGTGTTTGCAAACTTTAATTAGAAATGTATCCATGTAGAATTGAGGGTGCTAGCTTGCTTTTTCAATAAATTATTGCTGTTTCTATAATAAATTATTAAATATATTACGTGTGATCTAGGTGTGGCTTGGATGTGGTCATAAAATAACCCACCTTTTTAAGTCTGCGTATCGCCCTTGGTACTTCAATACTTTTTAATTATAACACATTGTTCATGATATGCACATATCATGTTCATTATATTTTATAACTACAATGAAAAATAATTATATACACAAGAAGATAACACAGAAAGTCAACTATTACAAGTACAGCAAATCCAAGAGGATAGTGCACATGCACAACAAAAAGAGTCTTTACACTTGCATGTAATTCCAACACATTTGTAGTGAAACCAGGAATTACATGACTCGCAACTGATCATGTAGTTGTCGAAACATTCTGGCATTTTACATACACAATGCAATTGCAGGAGAACCTTCTTAGACGGAGTTCTTTGAACTGAAGATTTACTACAGGAAAAGCTGAAAACTTGCCTTTTGTAAAACATTGAACAACGTGCTCTCTCATCTTTCTCTGATCAAAATTACTTCGGCATACTTTATCTCCATTAGCTAAATGAAATGCGTTTGCTAAAGCGAAGACTCCACAGTCTTTGGCACCACTTTGCTTTTGTGCATTACAGCATTCAATTGAAATAACATCATCTTTTGCAGTTCCACCATAAATATTTTCGCTATTTGAATCTGAACATCACAAGGCAACTCTTTACCAGGAGGCAAACTGTCCTAGATGCAGACACCACTTGCTTTACTGTACGAAGTACAAATCCAATGGCCATGACCAACAAATAGTATTTGGACAGCTGTTTGTAAGAGATAAGGAAAATGATATCGTAAGAATACACATTTCATTGTGGCTTACCCTCGCCATAAATATATTTAAAATTTTCTGTCATTTGGCTAAAAAGAGTATCCTGCAGACCTTGCAAATTCGGAAACTGTTTGCGTAAAAGGAGATTGCCAGCAAACATATGTCTGTCAGTAAGAAGTCCATTTTCTTCAAGAATTATTTTTTCGTTTAACCTTAACTGTAGAGACTCCAACCACCACACACTCTATGAGATGATTGTTAACACAATTACAGTATTATAACGTAATAAAATCAATTTAGTTGTAGTTCACCTTATTCAGACGGACTCGTTTTCCTTTCATAAATGTTTCTGTGATGCATTTTTGAGATAGCTGAGTTAGTTTTCTCTTAAGGATCCTTTGAGCAGATTCACTATTGACCTCCCCCGCCGCTGCAACTATGATAAAAGAATATAATTATTCAATTAATTAATTAATTAAGTCTATCGAAATTTGTTTCTTCAGTCACAGACCTTTGCGTTGGTTACAATCTTTCCTCTTCTCATAAATCCACTCAATTAATTCATCGATCAGTGTTGCATGAAATCGAAAATAAGTGAATCCAAACTTTGTTATTAAGCATGGTCATCTCGGTCAGACATGAACTCCTCCATAAATAAGTCTCCTCGTTTCAAGTAGCTATAGCTACCTTCACATTCTTTTTTTAAATTAGTCAAGTTCATCCATCTTCTCAAATGTCATTATTACAAAATTTCCGCCTAAAATATTCAGTAAATTTGTGCTGATTTTTTCTATTGTATGTCCAAAACTTACCTGCTTCTGGAAGTTTTGGAAGCTTACCAAACTGTCTGAAATCTTGCCATACTACTACATAAACATCTTTGCACACAGGTCCTTGATTTGTTGATTGAATATACTTTTGTAACTGAAATGTAAAATACAACTGGATGTACTTTGTTTGCCTAGCACAATCTACTTACATAATCATAGTGATCATCCTCATTCTCAGTTCTCAGGCAATGATGTAGTGCCCCTGTCTTCAAGAGATGCAAATACTCATCATCAAAATAGTTTGTTTGAAGAATGACTTGTGGCACAACATTCACCTATGTCAAAAAGTGTGCATTAAGTGTAAACAAAATGAGAACTACTTTACCTAAATGATATTCAGTTGCACACATAGTTGTTCCATTTTCAGTTTCTTTGGTCACATCAGTTTTGTAATTCGAATTTGCAGAATTCTCAACAGAATCCAAACAATTATCTTGAGTCATCTTCTCTGCAATAAGAAATGTGAGATATCTAGTCCGACCAATGTAATCTGCAGTATAGAATACTACCTTTTACTTCATTAGGTGTTAACCACAACTTCAAACGTTGGGTATTGTAGGACTTCTTCAATATAACTCCCTCATCATTCTTTAAAAGCCATCTTCCCTTTCCTTTGTCTTCTACTATGGTGTATGGACCACTAAACTGAACATCCAACTTTCCACCCTTTCTTCCTTCATTTTTTGGACATTGAGCAAGTACTCTATCTACATTACAAATCATATTGGACCTAGCAATATCTCAATTTTTTTTGTTTTACTATTTCCCCCTTTTCATTGCTCATCATACACAATACTCAAAAATTGATCACAACAACAGGTATTTTCAATTTGTGATACTAGTGGTTTGTTTGAAGAATGACTTGTGGCACAACATCACCTATGTCAAAAAGTGTACATTAAGTGTAAACAAAATGAGAACTACTTTACCTAAATGATCTTCAGTTGCACACATAGTTGTTCCATTTTCAGTTATTGAATAAGCTTCTTAATCTCCCCTTGTACAATTTAGGGAGTTTGTGGTCTAAAATGCTGTTCTACTTTATTTTGTGAATGAATCAATAAATATATTTATGATAGCTGTACAATATAAACATATAAAAGATGCTTTCGATCATATTGTCTTTTTTGATTTTCTTGCGCTTTTTTTATGTTATCCTTTACTTGATGATGGAACTGATTCTTCCTTTCAACAAACATTGCAATTTTTTCATCAATTATTGTTAGAAACAACAACTTCTTTACTGGCACATAATGAAGCTTCAATTGGAAGTTTAGCCTCACGAATATTCATAATGAAAAATGGAGTAAACTTTGTTGTATTTTGCCAACTGGTTCGATAAGCAAATAAAACCTCATCAATGAGATCATCCCAATCATCCTGTTTGTCATTCACTAATTTTTGTAGCGATGCTTTTCAGGTCTGATTCAGTCGCTCATCAAGGCCATTTGATTGAGGATGATATGCACTAGATACCCTGTGCTTAATTAAAACCAGTCAATGCCTCCAATCTGTCCATAATCTGGTTACAAAACTCCTTCCCTACATCAAAGTTAACTACAAGCACAGTTTCAACAACTATGCTTTGTTCTTTTTGCCAATTATTGCATTTATTCTAGTTAGCTAGAGTATACCTGATCTGAAATTATCTCCTCAGGGCAACCATGTCGATCATCTTGTAGAGGAAGGTAGCAACATGTTTGGCTTCCTTAGTTGGAACTGGCTGAGCTTCTGCCCACTTTGAAGAGTAATCAATAGGAGTTATACAGTATCTGTTGCCTTTAGCAGATATTGAGAGTTCAATAAGATCAATACAAACTTTCATCCACACATCTGACACTGGAATTGGATGTAATGCTGCAGCTTGTTTGTCAAATTTTCGTTTCGACCTCTGGCATACTTCACAGTGCTTGACCTAATATTTAAATATAGTGTTGTCAATAATAGTGAGGTAGAAATAGTTTAACCTCGAAAAAATTGGTATTGAAGCAACACCGATATAAAAAGCCCTCAATTCTCTATAATTAATAATATTAAAGCTACCCCAAACAAACTAGATATAGTTGGCTATCAACTTTTTGTTCTTTTATGATGCAAAGAGCAGTAATTCTTTAAAGGGTAGGTCCAGTGTAAAAACAATTTTTTTCCATTTGTTAATTAGTGTCTCAAATACCTCAGAATTTTTTTTAATTCTTAAGATCATTTTTTGTGGGAGTTATGGGCAGTTAAAAAACCATACATTTGAAGCACTTCCTTTATGGGTGGGGCATATGAATGACATAATAGGGGGTACCAGCTGTTCACATTACTATGTGAAAAAAATGTGCATTTTTATTAATAATAAAATTGCTTCCTTACCAATTTTTTTTTTTTAATTCACCTGTTTTTGGAGTTAATTCTACCGGACTATAATATCCCCATTGAGATTACTTCTAATAAAACTCAACAAGCTCAGTTTACTATTTTTTCCTTTTAATTGCACAGAAAATTAAACTCTGTAAAAAGGGTGTCATTGAAGTAAACACCCATAAGCTAGGCTATTTTAACCTTGTTTCATGCTTAACCTTTTTGACATCAAATTTCTGGTGGTGATAACCATTGGTAACTTTTTTTTTTCTTAATAATCAATTCAAGTTTTATCAAATTCTCTTTTTTTTCTGTAAGGAAACCCCTTAGCAACCATATATCAGTCAATAGAGCTTCAATTGCTGATTCTATTTATTTAAAACATCTAGTCTCTATATGGGTGGTAACTATTAAAAAAAAAGGTGTAGTCAATAATATCTAGTTGCTCACCGATTGGGATGAAAAAGTGGAATTTTTTTTGAGTGCCAATAAACTTGTATTGTTTTTAGCATTTTTCAATGCTTTGGGGCTATTATTGCCAAATGTAACTCTAAAAAATTTTTTTTCAAGGTCATATAAAATTTTTGGACAATCTCGGCAAAAGAGGCATCTAGTTAACATATGCTCTCAATTGCAGGGATTGCTGAAGTTGACACCATAAGCTGGACTTTTCAACTACAGAGGTAACACTTCCACCATCACTTCCAGCAAGCTGGGTTAAATCTGTAGCTGTGAGTGTCATCACCTTCACAGTTCGCCCTTGGTGCTACAAAGTCAAGCTCAGGAGACTCCACTACTGCAATTTTATTATTTGGTGTATTATAACAAAGTATATTTTGTTGTGCAAGCATAAAATAATTTTTCCCCTATATTTTGTTATATGTTTTGTTGAGATAAAACATAACAACAGTTGTGTGCTTGAAGTATAAAGCAGTTTCCTCCTTTTGGTGACTTCAGCCAGTTGCAGCTTCGATTTGGCAGATATTCTCTTGGGCATGGTTGAGCAACAACAACCACACACGTCTCCAAAGACAGCAACCACACAGTGAGTAACAGTAAAACCAGCAGAATTATTACAGCAAACCACAGCAAACCACACGTGGTTTCCAAGCCGGGGGGGGGGGGGGGAGCGCTTGGGGAAGTCCCCGAC
>WLWI01004440.1_pt1 | contig 11878 bp, 11 predicted proteins | sample 6701501 | NCBI WGS metagenome assembly WLWI01 (sample SAMN12718690, study PRJNA515312) | sponge metagenome | isolation source: marine sponge | host: Mycale hentscheli | place: New Zealand: South Island, Marlborough, Capsize Point | collected 2014-11-01
GTGCGGGGGGAGGGGCGGCGGGAAGGGGGGGGGGGGGGGGGGGGGACGTGTGATATTTCCCCCTACAAGGCACCAGGAAAACCCCACCCAGAACAATTATTAAGACATTTCTTATTTGATTTCCATTCATTATCTCATTCAACACGCCAGTACTTGTTTTACTGAAGTTTACTGTAAATTTACTGCATAGTTTACCGTGTGGTAAACTCTAATTCTGGAACAAACTACAAACCACATGCACAACTTCCTATGTTTACTCATGTTTTACCAATCTAGTGTAATTTTTGTTCCAGAATAAGAATTTACTCTACATAGTTTCCTCTCAAGCACACTACAGATTTTCCAGCAGTACACTTCAGTAAATCATATGCCAACAAGCAGTGACCTTTCATGAAATACTCCTTTCATAATGTAAACACTTTACTCACATTTCATGTTATGTTTTATCTTATTCACACTTCATTGAGGTACAGCTGAGCAGCTTCATATATCTGGCTGTTCTGCTGTGCCTGAGTCAGTCTGCAATATTCCTTAAACTCAACCTCAATAATTGTGAGCTAGGCTTGACAACCTAGGGGTACTGGGGAAGGCAGATTCTGGTGGCAGCGATCAGTGCAGCTTTAGCCCTGAGAAGCTTCAGTCTGCACACCTCTGTCCCACCTTGAGAAGTAGGACTCCACCTACTGGCCTTATTCACACACAATCGATCCACACCACGCACTGTGGACACGCCACAAGAACACGAAAAAACTAAAACTAAAGTTATTTGGGAAAACTACCTGTACTACTTTCTTTAAGGAGTCTCATTATTTAAGAATTAGAGAGACAGCATAAAATAATTAAACCAAAACTAAGTCAATTGATAGTATAACTAACTAAATCGTCTACTTGATATTGATGAAAAACTAAAACCCAACTAAATCTTCAGGGAGAAATTTGGGGAAGAAGAATTCAAGATATTTTTTTAGTACAAATAACTAAAACTAAGAAACTCCTGGAATCTCTAAACCAAAACAACACCTAGGATCACTTGCTTAGCGCACAAGTGCTTCAACAACTAAGACACAATCACACACTGGCCACCAATTTTTCTGCGCTACATTCTAACTCTCAAACCAACAGAAATTTTAACAGTATAAAATACAAAATTTGGCTAGATCGAATAAGGATCAAGCAAGTGGTCCTGGATTCGATCACAGTGACAGCTTGCACAAGCTGTGTGGGTTAATTGTTCAAATCCTGTAAGCCAAATAACAAGAGATCTCAACACAAACAAACTGCCTTGGAAACCATTCCATCAAACGGGGAAATTTTATAGAAATGAGGGATCACATGTGATAAATAATAAATCAACAGAGCATGCCACATTAAGTAGTTTTTCTTTGATGAAGTTTGTACTATATTGCCACTAGCCACAAGAAGCAAGACTAAAAATAATCAGCTGGGAGTATGATCCTAAACTTTCCTACAGAGGCATAAACAGGCTAAAGTTGAATATGAATAAAAAGAAAATAGACACCGTGACAGGCTAAGGATGGCTACCAAGCTATACCGCTTCTATTCAATGGCTAGATAGTTAGCAATCATTCCAAATACCAACACTAGGCTAATAATTTCACAATGTATACTCCTGCAACTTACATGAAAAATTTGTATATGCAATAATAAGATTAATGTATTAAAAATATATAATAACAATATTCTGCTATAAAGGAGACTCTAACATTTTGTCCATATCAATTTCATTGTCTGTTTCTTCCAGTAAATTGTTTCCTTCTGCCTCTACTTCTTTTAAAGTTGTGAGATCTTCAGGTACTTGACTTCCAGTAAAACATGTACACTTCCATTTATACTTCTGAAAATATTAACAATGATATAAATGTAAGAAATGAGTGTGTGTTGCAAAGTTTTTTTCGTACACATAACCATATTATAATTTTGGTTTCCTACTAACTTACTCTCCATAAGGTATACAAAGGAGCAATGGTACTCATAGCAACCATCTCTGCAAAGAATCCAGAGAACAGAGCCAACACTCCCAGGAGAGCTCCAGTAACTCTTAACATATAAAAATTAAAAAATCCTAAGACCGTAATCAACAGCCCTAATACAATGTCTTAACTACTTCAATGTTTATTGGTAATATGCCAAATTTATTTTTATATATTACTTGTTATAGTCGAAAGTGAATATTAGCTTCTTGTGATGGTTATCAACTTTTTAAGTAGCTATCCTATACAAATACAGTAGGAGACCAAATAAAGTTCCGGATTCCGTTCCCATATAGTATGTCCATAAAACGGTAGTTTATTACCGTGGCATTCCGTACCGTTTGACTATAAACGGCCGACACTGTTTACTGAAACGGTTTTAAAACAGTTTTGCTGTTCAGGTCTGTCCAGCAAGTGGAGCTTGCATCCAAATATCATCTGATGGACGCGCACTACACAGCAGAGAACACAGAGGACTGTACAGTGAAGACCCACTAGTAGATGTAGACAGAGTCGAGAGTTCCTGGAACAAGAAACCTGTCTGCCGTGGATCAACAGAAAATCTTGTATAGTTGAAGAGTAGAGACGGGGGTCGTAAATCCCTCTCACTCTCCTACTGCCTGAATTCTCCGAATATTAGCTGTCCCGTTAAAGATAGCCCTGACACTTGATAAAAGAAGACAGACAAATGAGTAAGATGTGGTGGTGAGTTGCATAAATTATTGAAAAAATGGTAACTAAGATAAATGATAAGTTCGAAGTGTTTAAAAAGAGAAAACATTGACGACATTGAAGAATTCACCGACATCAACGAAACTAACAACTGCGCATGATCAACGTCAGTCAACTTGGTGAAGGGCTTGAACCTGAACATCCTCCGGGGGAAAGAATGACATTTTCTAAGAGTAGAACAAGCTCGTGAACAGCTCTCTTGAAAGTTCTTTTTAGTGTTTTAAGAGAAACCACTCGTACCAGCCCGTTATCTCCTGGGTGAGTGTGAATAACTCTTGCTAAGGACCAGGAACGTACAAAGAGATTTGAATCCTTGACCAGAACTATATCTCCAACTGCTATGGAGCAGCTAGGTTGAGCATGTTTGGTAAGTTGGTTACGGAGTGAGATATAGTTCCTGCTCCACCTTTCCCAGAAGTCCGCAATGATCTGTTGATGCAGATTCCATCTAGATAGGTTATTTAGTTTGTGTGAAGAGAAATCTCAAGATGGTACGGATTTAAGGGCTTTTCCCACCAGAAAGTGTCCGGGAGTGAGAACTTCTATACCATCGTCAGGGGCTGAGTCGAGTGGAGTGAGAGGTCTGCTGTTGAGGACTGATTCTATCTTTACAGGAACAGAATACAACATACTATGTGGACCCACCACTTTGGCAAGCAAAAGTTCCATACTCTTTACAGCAGCCTCCCATAAACCTCTAAAATGTGGATCTAGCTGGAGTATGAGTTCAGATGTTCTATGCAGTACAGTATCTATCCAAATCATACTGCGTCTTAAGTGCATTAAGTAATTTGTATGCTTGAGAGAGTTCCTTCTAAGCACCTATAAAATTAGTGCCATTGTCTGTGGCTAGAGTTTCTGGGCAACCTCTACGAGTCACGAAACATCTTAGTGCTGCAAGAAAACCCTTCGCAGACAAATCTCTGACTATTTCAGGGTGTACATCCTTGGTCACCATATGCACAAAGACACAGACGTACCAGAGTGTGGGCATGAGTGTAGCATCAAATACAAGTCCTTGAAATACTTTTAGTCAGATATTTGAATCCGAGTACATGAAACCGTAAAGACATAAAACATAGCAAGGCTGTGGACCGACGTGCAAATTATCGATGTGCAATTGCCTGCAGATTAACTTGGCAAACAGTCAGAATGATGAAGAATGACAGGATGCTTCTGCTGAGTAGTTAAAGCAGCCTTCTCCAAACGTCCACCCACACAAATTAGTCCAGTTTCGTCTATATAGGGTCTCAGATGAAATATCCTACTCCTTCGTGAAACTTCGCCAGTAGAGGAAAGTGACACGTGTTCAGACTTGAAGGAACGGCATTGACTGAGTTTGAGCAGTCTGATTTCTGTCTGTTGCAGTTCGTCTAGTGATAGTTTGGAAGAGTGAACTCTCGCAGTGGGAGTTGACCTACAATTAAACAGAAACTGTAAACACCATGAAAACACTCTTTTTAGATGAGCATACGAAGAAAGGCCTCAGAGTTGACAACCAGCAAGAACAATTGTTGAATTACACCAGGCAGATACATCTGAAAGTGGAATAGACAAACTTTAGCAACTGTAGTCAACATCTTACTCAACAATCGAACTCCATTAAGTTCGTACCACAGAGTAGTAGAACCACAAACAGGAGTGACTTTAGTCTTCGCCAAGACAAGAGTGGTAGAAACAGTAGTGTCGGCATAGAGCGCATGTAAATAAACAACCCCTGCGTAGGCAGAATTTGAGGCATCACTGAAACTGTGAAGCTGAAGTTTTCTGATTTCCTTTCCTTTGATATAGTAGTATCGAGGGATGGGATGAAATGTTAAAAGTGAAAGCTTGTTGTGCCAATTCTTCCAAGTGCTTGCAATGTGGTCAGGAACTGGATCGTCCCAAAATAACTTCAGTTTCCACAAATCCTGCATTAAAACCTTCACCATGATAGTACACGGGGTGAACCAGCCAAGAATATCGAAAGTCCTAGCGACGTCAGAAGCTAACTTCCTCTTAGTAGGCTTGTCATCAGCACCAAGAACAGGAGTAGAGACATAGAGCATATCTGTTTTAGTGTCCTAGTGGAGATCAAGAGCCTTGTTGCATTCAGCTGGAGGTGCAATGATCTGATGACCTTCATCCTCCCGCATGACAGCAGAAACATTATCCAATACTTTCGCATCATTGGATCCACTTGCGCAACCACATGCAACCTTGGCTAAGTAAGGCAATAAGCTCCTCTTGAATAGCCATGGCTTCCTCCAGAGTTGCAGCACCTGTCAAGCAATCATCCACGTAGAAGTTGTGAATAATTTTAGCTGCTCTAGGGTACTGTTTCTCGTAGTCTTTAGCCAGCTGACGTAGCACTTACGTAGTGAGGAACGGAGAAGAGGTAACTCCGAATATCACCCTGGTCATGCACATGTCCATGATGCCCTCCTCCCCAGTTGACTGCAGAAATCGATGCATATCCCTGTCATCTTGATGTAGTTCAACTTCCTGGAACATCTTTGATATGTCCATACTCATTCCAATGACGTGACTTTGAATGCTAGGATTACATCAGTTAATAAGGGGTAAAGGCTCGGACCTGGCAGTAATGTGTCATTCAGTGAGACACCAGAGGTGGTTTTAGCTGAAGCATCGAAGACAATTCTGAGCTTGGTGGTGGTACTGGATATCTTGACAACACCATGAGAGGGTAGATAATAGACTGATAACTCGGGCTTGTCAAGTACGGCAGTTGGCACTGGCTCGGCATGTCCTAGATCAGCATACTCTTGCAGTGCTTTGGTGAAGCTTTCGTACTTTCCGTTGTGTTGAAGTAACTGCCTGTTCCAGTAGAACCGTCTACAAGCCTGACCACGAGAACTACCTAAGGAAAGAGAAACAGACTTCATAGGTAAACTTACAATGTACCTACCCTGCTCATTTCGGCTGTGTATCTTGTCAAAGTGATCCAGAGCTTGTTGTTCCTCTTCCATGAAACAACTAAGGTCTGATGGTGTTTCCTCAGCCTCCCAAAATGCTGCGAGCAATTCATCAGTGGTGGAATTAGCTGCTCGAGAATGCAGGCACAAATTAGCTAGTGGGAAATATTGTGGAACGTATTTTCCTCTAATTGACCATCCAAACACAGTCTCCTAAGCATGAAGTGTGTGATCATCAGTAGAACATCTTCCTGGAAGGATGATTTGATCAAGTACATCAGAACCAAATAGTAGATCTATCCTGCCTGGTCGATCGAAGTTCGGATCAGCGAGATTCAAGCCTTGTAAGAAAGGACGATTCCTGAGTCTGCGTAAATTATACCCTGGCAAGTCACCAGTAATTTTACATCTTCATAGGAATGGAAGACAACCCATCAGGAAGTAACAACAGTTCCGCTTTAAAGGAGCAGTCAGGAACTTCAGACTGAGACATACCGGTAAGCTGAGTTGGTTCATTAACCATCTTGACTTTGAGAGACTGAGCCAATCTGTTGGTCATAATCGACATATGCGATCCACTATCAAGCAATGCTCGTGCCTGCTGCCGCCGTCCTCTAAACTCCACCGTGACTTGACAAATTCCTAGAATCACCCTAGTTTCTCCTAGTGATTCATTACAAGACTGAGAGGCATGAGCATTGGTAGTTGCAGTAGATGAAGTAGAGGTAGGCTGAGGTTCTCCAGCAACATTGCTTGCATTATTCAAAGAAGTTCATTGACGATGAAGTAGTGAATGATGACGTTTACCACAAACACTGCAGGACCTGTGACTGGGGCAATCTCTGCAAAGATGTTTGAACGATAAACAGTTGGTGCAAACCTTTAGTTTAGTGGTAGTTGAAAAACTGCCATCTACTGACTTGGCCTTGAAAGAAGTACACATATAGAGTGGATGGTTGCCGTAGTGACAGAGAGCACAGTCACCTTCTTTCTGTACGTGGAGATTTGCAGATTTTACTAGTTTTTGTTTAGGTGGATGCACTGGTGGAGAATTTATTGTTCTTCCCTGTAAACGTAACCTGTATGACTGAAGCAGTTCAATTAGTTTGTCAGTATTTGGAGGAGTCTTACAATCAGCTGTTTTCTCCGTCCAGTAGCGAAAAAATTCATCGAGCATATGAAGCTCAGTTATAACAGTGTAAAGCTTCCAGTGAATCCACTGAGCACTCACTCATGGTTGCGATAGTTCGTTAAATGAGAGTAATGAGCTGGCCGATACCCTCGTCAGTGAGTTTACAGGTATGCTTTTCAAAACTCTGATAAGTAGAGTGGCTAGTGACTCTAGGTTGGTCATTGCGCTCCTTGAGAGCTCGGACTGCGGTGCCGTAATCTGGCACTCGTCGAGTATGAGAGTCGATTATTTCATTACCCTCCTTACACTTCATGGTACTGAGTAAAAAAAGACAATTTTTCAACGTCAGTGAGGGTAGGGTCCTTTTTAAGACGTTTTAGATGCCATTTCATGTTTTCTCCCTTGAAACTAGGAAGCTCAATTCGGGGTAGTCTGTCATATCTAGACGTACCAACTGGCTGAACGTCCTTGTTAACAGAGGACTTACTGTTAGGGTTGTCGTCGTCATACCTCTTCCTTAAGGTGGTGAGGTCTGTAGTAGCCTTCTGCAAGGTGTCCATAAATACTGGACGATCCTTCAGAGGATGAGTAAGAGCTCTTAAGTCTTGGACCTTAGTCCATAGTTCTTCAAAAGCTGATTCCACACCGTTGCCAGTGACAGCTTCTTGAACCATAAATTCATCGATTGATGACATAGCCAAATTCACCTGCTCATATACGTGAGCTGCTGAGTGAGCCCTTGTCATGTGGCTAACATCTTTCGATGATAAGAGTTATGTTCGTCTTCCTCCTTCATCTCGTCCTCCTCCTTCATGTATTGAAGGACGGCATCTTGAAGTAGGTTGGCAATCAAACGTTCACGTTGATCTTCTCAAGGTGGTGGGTGTTCAATTGATTCGATATCCAATTCTGAAAGATCCTGCACAGCACAATCTCTGTAGTAACGCTCATTGCAAGTTGAATCGCGTCGATTGTTAGTTCGGCATCGTTTGAGAGTAGAGAGGTCTTCCGTCCACAGTTCAGCTTCAAGTCGAGCTAAGTCCTGACTAGTCGCCATGGCAACTCTGCAGACAAAATTCAAAAATAGAAAGAAATTGAAGTACAGACAAAGTTAGACAAATAAAGTTCTAATAACACCTAGCACAGTGTTGGTGAAATTAGTGAGAAAGAATGAGTTCTTTCTCGTAGAAGACCAACAGACAAATTCTGATTAGTAGTGCTTGACTCCTGGATCCGGCTCAAAGGACCAAAATGTTCAGGTCTGTCCAGCAAGTGGAGGACTTGAATCCAAACGTCGTCTGATGGACGTACACTACATAGCAGAGAACACAGAGGACTGTGCAGTGAAGACCCACTAGCGGGTGTAGATAGAGTCGGAGTTCCTGGAACAAGAAACCTGTCTGCCGTGGATCAACAGGAAATCTTGTATGGTTGAAGAGCAGAGACGGGGGTCATTAATCCCTGCTCGCTCTCCCACTGCCTGAATTCTCCGAAATTAGCTGTCCCGTTAAAGATAGCTCTGACACTTAAAATAAATTGATAAAAGATGATATAAAAGAAGACAGATAATACAAATGAGTAAGATGTGGTGGGTAGTTACACAAATTATTGAAAAAATGGTAACTAAGATAAATGATAAGTTCGAAGTGTTTAAAAAAGAGAAAACATCGACGACAGACATTGAAAAATTCACCGACATCAACGAAACCCATGACTGCACATGATCGACGTCAATCAAATTGGTGAAGGGCTTGAACCTGAACCGTCGATTCACTGATATTTTCTAGCTAGGAACTCTTTCATAGATATATCAGCAAGCAAAGGCCTTGTATCACCTGTTAAACTCTGCGGGAATAGTGCAAAAAAGCTCGTACAAAATTTAACTTGCTTCAATAAATCTGCAGATCAACGTTTTGACGGGCACACAACTATAATCAGGTCTGCATTTCATAGGCCTTCTAGCCACTGATGGACCTCCAGTAGTAAAAAATCTAAACCCAAGAAGGCCCTAACATCGAGAAAACATTGATACTGTGCGGTAGTTGAGCTAACAATTCTCCGCGTGACAGCTTTGAATAGGACGGCTTCAAATTTTTTTTACCCGAAAAGCTCTGCCTCCAGAACCCTGTAAACAAAAAATCGGAACATTTTATTGGATAAACAATTTTTTATATATCTCTTTGAGTGAGGCATGTGGTGAACGAGCAAGATTAAAACAGTAACGCTGGTCGAACAGAACAGCCGTTTTTGTTTTTTTACCAAACAGTATACTGTTCCCCCCCCCCCCTTTTTTTGATTGTGCGACGGCCGTTTTAATGGAACAAAATTAAGAACTTTCTCCTACTGTAAGTCTTCTCTATACCTGCAATTTTCAATTATTATGAGGATGAGTCGCAAGCTAGATTATTGTCAACAGAAGATTTATCTTCTGTCCACAATAATCTAGCTTGCGACAAGCAATCTTATGAAAATACAATACAATATTCTACAATCCAACAATTGCAGGGGTTTTTGGGAGGGCTTTGGAGGGGGGACATTTTGCCCTCCCTCAAAACAATATTGTCCCCCCACCCCTCAAAAAGTTTTGTCCTCATTTTCATCAAAGGTTTGTGCCACTTTTAAGATAATGCCACCCAACAATAAAAGTGCATGTCTAAATGGAATAGGATAAGAGAGGGTTTAGTTATTATTATTTAGATATTTAATTAGCTTACACCAGTACCCCCTCAATTCCCCAAAATATTGATTCGCCCCCCTGAAATCATGTTCTAAAAACACTGAATTGGCTATTAGTAACTTTTTTGTACATAAGGTACCTCCTTAATTTAAAATCAGGTATACAGTACGTTAAATGAATATATCTATATATATATGAATGGATGGCACGTAATCCTTTAATAGTGGCATGGGCATGGCTTCTTTTTTTTTCGAAATTTTTTTTTGTCTGGAGTTAGCATAAGTCTCAGTTTAGTATTAGACTTGACACTGTACACTTACTTCCAAAGTTAGAAAAACTTGGGGCAAGTGGTTGCTAGACATTGTAACCCCATTTGAAACGGAAAAAAAAAAGAAGAAAAAATAGCTTAGTTGAGAGTTTGTTGTTGTCTATAGATCATGGCATTTTAAGTAGTAAGAACAACTAAATTATGTTGAGATAAAGGGAAGCTACCATTACTCAGGAAAATAAAGGTAAGAAAGTAATATTGTAAAAGTTAGCTAAAAATTAATGGTCAATGGCTAAACAATTGTTTATACAAAGAGAGCTGAGATGTCATCCCTAACTACATGAATAGGAGCTAAAAGATTTTTTAACTGTTCTTTGATTATGAACAGGATGGCTGCTCACCATCTGTGTAAAAGCAAACCACTATATCTACATATTTTGCAATATGTATATACACTAATGCATTCATGCATGATACCTGGTTTAGCCTCCCAAGCACACTTACCCTAGATGATGGAGAGTGAAGAAAATGATGAGAACGGCACTGAGTCTGAGAAAGCCACTGGGAGACACCAACTTAGTCTGTCTGTGCAGAGTCAACCATCCAGTCAGAGAAGCTCGCACTGAAACTATTATACACACATTAGTTACACTAATAAATGTAGTAATTAGATATCAAACTATTGAACACACAGTGTTTCCCCCAGAAGAACAAGTAGAGGGCATTTTGACCACACCCCCTGAGACCACACCCATTTAAACAATAGAATAATATATGTCCTAGTTGGCTTTAGATGGTAATATTAGACCAGCTCTGCAACAATATCAGGCCAACTGGACACACTCAAGGAGATAGACCGCGGCTTTTACAAAGTATAGCTACTTTTTTTCATTCATGAACTATCAGACAGAGTAAAATGCAGTTGCCTGTCACATTTGTTGGGTTAACTCACAGAGATAACAGAGAAAAATGCTATATGCTCTAAAAAATGCCGGAAATTTTATACATCTAGCACATGATATGATATACATGACTAATCACATCAACTCAACGACTAAAAAATGTAACTTGACACAATGAATAAGATTGACTGTAACCAAGTCAAAATATTGACATCAGTAAATACAGCATAATATGTGGGCCATACAACAACTGTTAAACTAAGTGATGTGCTTGAGCACAAATGGCGAGCGAGCTTCCCGAGTGAGCCTCTTGAGTTAGGCTACATAAACCTACGTACTGTTGTATGGTTGATTTTAACTTCACACTCCAGCTACTTAAAAAAACAGTCGTGTTTTTAAATTATGATATACGTAAGGTAAAGGGGTTTCAGTGTTATAGTAACCACACGCCGTAACTGTTTGACTTTAAAAAAAGGCATTTCTAAGGAATTACCAACAGGTTTGAACCTAACCCTATATTAGGACATGCTAGCCAAAAAGCTGTGTAAAGGCAGCTAAAATATGCATCTGTTAAACATTTACTTTGTGCTATTCGTTAGCTAAGCAGTAGCCGTAATGCGCAACATTTTCACACACACTTGTTCACTGGACATACCAACACAAGACTTACTTTTGTGGTTAGACTATTGGACAATGAAGTTTCAAGTAAGAACAACAGTGTTGCGTAGGACGTATGACAAATTGCTGATTAACTTACCATTGCCACTAATTCGAATAAAAAATAAACTCTAGTCTGCACCCGCAAAAGAGAATTCAAAGCTGTAAACAATTCAATTCCATAGGACGATTATGATCGATAAACCAGAGGATTCTGTTCAGTGAAATTTGGGACGGGGTAGAACACCGAGCTAACACAAAAATATGCGAGGGTCAAAGTACAAATGACATACGTACATCCACACGCATATATAAACAAATATCCCCAATTCTAATTGAACACCACTGTATAGTGTCTCACTCGCTTTGCTCGCTCGCCAATAAGTAATTCTGCACCCACACATTGAAATGTCCCTATCCTCTCACGGGGTGTCCTAGAATTGTAAGATCAACAAGTACTGATCATTTAAACATTGCTTTTGTATTATTACTGTTCGACACTTCAAAACAAGATATACTCAGAACATGGCATAGTACTATAGTTAAGCTACATAAGAACTATGAAGATTAAGAGACAGTTGGAGACGATGTGAGATTAATGCTA
>WLWI01004443.1_pt1 | contig 11876 bp, 9 predicted proteins | sample 6701501 | NCBI WGS metagenome assembly WLWI01 (sample SAMN12718690, study PRJNA515312) | sponge metagenome | isolation source: marine sponge | host: Mycale hentscheli | place: New Zealand: South Island, Marlborough, Capsize Point | collected 2014-11-01
GTTACCTCGTTGTGTTTTGATATTGTTTGGTAACTACATCAAAACGGGTAACTCTCATTAAATCAACCCTCGCTTCGCTCGGATTGATTTAATACGGTGTCAGATTTGGTCTAAACTTCTACACTTTATCATTACTAACCTTAAAATCATTGCCATAGTTAATCCATTGTTGCTGAACAAACTCGAACTGGCGTGAAATACTCGCATTTACCGCCATAAATATGATGCCATGGTCGCCATCATTACTGGTTCGATCTGGGCTTTCCCCGTAAGGCAGTCCGCGGCGTAAAAATCGACGCCGATCAACCAGCGCACCCGGAGTACCATATGCATCTTTCTCACCATACTCCAATGCACCTCGAGGGTTCACCCGACGTGCATGGGCAGTCATCGGGCATTTAGAGCCTTCTATGTCATCATCATATTTGAAAGCGACTCGTATTTTCTTCAACTCTTCATAGGTGACTCGAGCCTCTTTACGTTCTTCTTCACTGTATGAATCTGGGTTGAGAAAAAGCTTCACTGTACAATCTGTCCAGCTCTTGCCAAATTCCTGGGCATCTTTCCAAGTAGGATGGGTGGTCAGGGGCGCGCCATTTCTCCATCTACCAGAAAACTGCGCCGCCAAAGTCTCAAATGCTTGGTGCTCATCGTCGACATCTGGTATCTGCTTGCTGGTATCTTTTAGATACTCATTAAAAGCGCCCACATTTTCATGAAGCTTGCGGTAAACCATAAAACTACCGTTAAACGAAAGCAGACGTGGAGCAGGTGCCACAGGATATTCATACATTTCGTCCCGATATCCCAGTAAAAACTCCCCAGGTTCCAGTGGTTGCCACCCTTCCGCAGTCGTTGGGTCACCACGGGTAGGTTTCCCTGCCCCAATAGCAGCATCGGGGTTATCACTCATACCTTTGAAAAAGGGATCACTGATACCATCGGTATAGTGGAAGTGTTCCATACTAGTGGGAACGTTAACAGTTTTGCCATCAACCTCTACATCCGCATATACCGCACTTACTGGTTGATAAGGAAGGTTATCTTGGCCATTAGGACCACGATGACCGATTAGGACTTCTATACCTGCTTCCTCTGCATCACCGTTAATTTCATCAAGAATACGTATAATTCGCTGGTAGCGGATTTCAACATTAGCCTCAGTATTTCCATTGATAGACATCCACATGTGAATATCCCAATTGTTGTCACGCCAGATCGGATCCCAATGCTCTGGCGCACTCACACCATTGTCGCCGAGAATTGCGAGACGAGATTTCATTCCCATACGAAAGTCTTCGGGAAAAGTCCTTAGTGAAGCATCTGGTGTCCCCAATTCACGCAGACCAGCATAGGTAAATGCGATATTAGTAGTCACCAGTGGTTTTTCAAGGATTTTTTGTTGCTTATCTAACGGAGCTGATGTGGTTACCAGTGGTACTAACTTCCCGACAAACTCACGGCTCTTAACATCGTCGTTAAATTTGAAAAATATGTAGCGGCCCTTTGGGTATCCAAAATGTCCGTAACCGAAAACAATATTGCCTTGAATATCGTGTAAATCAAGTGAATAACTCATTGAATTTCCTCCATTGCGCTATCTACAATGGCCTTTATTTCGCTCTCCAGATTTTCCGGAATACGTGTTGCAGCGATTGGCCATGTAGGGCCGCCCAGATTATTTGGCTGGCAGTGTTCATTAAATTTCTGATACGCATTTTGCAGCCGACGCGCCCCAAGGTCGCCTTGTGACTGAAATGGTTGCGTCAAATAGCAGAAGTAAGAAAAAGCCTGCTTTAAATACAGCCCTTTAAGCTGCTCCTCCAGCGGTTTATCTGTGGAGCCATTAAAAAAGAAACTGACATCAACCTGACATCGTTTTATGTAGTCGGCAAAGGTTGATGGGGAGCTCACTTCATCGAAACAGAGGCAATGTTGCATCAGCTCTTTCAACTCTTCCTGAGTGTTGTCCCACATCCCGTGTAAATAGCTATCCAGTTCGCCGTAAAAATTGCTGCTAAACACGAGATATCTATTTTCTAAATGTTCCTCTATTGCAGGTGCCCCAACGTAAAAGCAATCATTCAACAAAAACATTCTACAGATATATGTATTCGGCACCTTAGACATGGGACTTGCGTCGTCAAGTGGCCACATTTCAAGCTGATCTCGTATCAGCTTGTCGTAAGATTCATTATTCTTGCTGCCCTGTTTTACAGGAATCAGCGCTGTTAGCCCGTAGGCACTGCCACTTTTATTACCCATAATCTTCTTCTGGTTGCGGTATTCGGCGGTATTTGCCTGTTATCCTTGTTCTTCTAGTAGTCGCTTTCTAACTGTCGCTGCCGAAAGGCTGACAATCGGAGTAGGTGCCATTTGGCCAAGGTCATGCTCGATGTCCATCATCGTTTGGTTGAAGCGCTTTTTGAAAGCCTGTGGATCATCATCAGTACCATCATTGCTTAACTGTTGAACTGCAGCCAGCACCCTATCAGCAGACTTAACATCGTTGGATGCAGCCAGCGGATAAGCATTATAGTAATGGTTGGTCCATATTTGGTTTTCAGTGATGTATTTATGGAAAGGTTGTAGAGGGATCGAGTTTGGGTACTTGACGTTTTTATTCCACAGTAAGTCCAAGCCATCTGGAATCGCCATGCTAAAAGAGTCGACGTATTGCGCCCAGCTACCATTGAAGTTAGAGAAAAACAACATGTAGTTGTAGTCCTGCTTCTCCTTAGGCTGATCGTGGGTAAGTCTCGGAAAATCCTTTGTGCGTATGATGACCCAACGAGCGTAATGGATCAGCGAAAGCGTTCTTAAGCCAAGAAAGTTCTTTTGAATAAAATTCCACTGAATATTTTGTACAATCCAAAACAACAGTCTATTACGGAATGTAACCCATCCTTTCGGAACTGGGGTGATCACATTCATCGCATAGGATTTACCAGCGATATTTGACATCTTGAAATCTCCTCGTTTTTTTGGTCTACCACTACGTGACACCCAAGTCTAGTGCCGCTCGGCAATCTATCACTCTCATAAACACCGGCGTCAAAATATAAATGCAAGACATAGATATAGTTACGATTATCTATCATAAATTATCACTTATCTGCAATTTTTAATAGAGTACTCAACACACAATCGAAAAGAACCTCATCCTTAGACGCCAACAAACGAATGCATCAGTGGGGTGGCGATTGTTTCGAAGACAGTGTTATGGTACTTCAGTCATTCTTTTTGTCTTGAGCTAGAAGAGCAATGGCGAAATAGATCGATACAAATGCTGTGTTATTTCTTACACTATTGATGGATGATCTCTAGCACTCATTAGTTCAAAATAAATCCACAGCACGCCACAATGGTTTTTACGTCTTTCAGCAGACCCCATCAAGCAACAGAATTTAATAAGCACGCACAGATCGAGGCACAATGAAATTCACACTAAGCACATTCCCTCCCATCGGTCTTGTGCTGCTCGCAGTCACTTCGATTCAACTAGGGGCAGGAATCGCTACCCAGCTTTTTCCAGTACTCGGCGCAGAAGGTACGGTGGCGATTCGCATTATTATTTCCGCCTTGCTTCTCAGTTTAGCTGCGCGCGGAAGGATTGACACTTTCGGCAAAATCTTGAGAAAAAACATGGGTTTACTTCTCGGATTCGGCCTATGCATTGCCGCTATGAATCTTTTTTTCTACCAGTCCATTGCCCGCATCCCACTGGGAGCAGCAGTGGCATTCGAATTTATAGGCCCTTTGGGTGTTGCTGCTTTTTCCTCGAGACGAAAAAGCCATTTCGCCTGGATAGCACTGGCCGCCCTTGGCATCTTACTTCTCTCGCCTATATCTGGAGCGGATTTAGACATCCTTGGCATTTTCTTTGCATTATTGGCAGGCGCGGGATGGGCCTGTTTTATCATTCTCGCGGGCCGAGTAGGAAAAGCGACATCCGGGAATGATGGACTGATAATTGGCATGATCATAGCAGCAGCATTCATGATTCCTTTTGCAGTTCCGGTGACCCTAGACCTCATCTCCAATCCGTTAATTCTTTTGGCCAGTTTTGGCGTTGCCCTGCTCTCAACAACCCTCCCATTCAGGCTAGAGTTCGAAGCATTAAAACGCATCCCCACTCGGACCTATGGAATTCTAGTAAGTGTCGAGCCCGCCGTTGCTGCGCTAGTAGGTGCTTTATTGCTAGGAAAACGTATTGGGGTTCAAGGAGTCGTTGCGGTTACTTGTGTCGTCGTTGCTGCCGTTGGCATCACTGTATCAGACCAACAGAATTAGGCCACTTCGACTTACATATTAGACAAGAACTGCCTTTCTCTTATGGAGTCAAGGCGCGGTGTTCTACCAGCTATCACTCCGTGAACTTTAATAGGCCTTGAATTACCCTTCCGAATTCCCTCATGGGTTTCCAGCTTGAATCTGACGCTAAAACCTCCTATCTGCTGCTATAAAGAGCTTGCTGTCTTCTAGATTTTCTCTTCCTAGAAAATGATAAAGAAAGCCCTGAGCTAGTAGGTATTCTGCCCCCGGATTTTCCCAAGCAACTGTTCAAGTTTTACCTGATCTTTGGCGAAGTTACGAATACCTTCCGCTAGTTTTTCAGAAGCCATCGCGTCTTCATTCATCGCCCAGCGAAATACTTTTTCATTGATTGGGTTATTGACCTCAGTCATATCTGCATGATCGGTGAAAAGACGCTGTTCAAGTTTAGCTTTCTGAGTTGAGAGCTCTTCGAGCAATCCAGGGCTGATTGTTAGTCGATCACAGCCGGCGAGAGCCTGAATTTCCCCGATATTGCGGAAGCTCGCGCCCATGACAATGGTCTGATAATTATTCGCTTTATAGTAGTGATAAATACGGCTTACCGACTGAACACCTGGGTCGTTGTCACCACTGAAATCAGCCTCGGGAAACTGTTTCTTGTGCCAGTCAAGAATACGACCAACAAATGGAGAAATAAGATAAGCACCGGCATCAGCACAGGCCTGAGCTTGAGCAAAACCAAATAGCAAGGTTAGGTTACATCGAACTCCTTCTTTCTCCAATTCTCTGGCGGCTTCAATACCTTCCCAGGTTGATGCGATTTTGATCAGCACCCGAGTTTTATTGACACCCTGCTGTTCGTACAAATCGATAAGGCGTCGTGCTTTCACTAGCATCGCACTCGTATCAAACGATACGCGCGCATCAACCTCAGTTGAAACATAACCCGGTACAATACGAGTAATATCAGCACCGACCAGCACAGCGAAATAGTCGGTCATATTTGCGAGCATCTCGCTATCACTTCCCCCTTGCGCGGAAGCCCAGACCCGTGACTGATCAAGGAAGTGAATGTATTTCGGATCCTCACTCGCCTTCAGCAGAAGCGACGGATTCGTGGTTGCATCTTGGGGAGCAAACTGACGGATGGCATCAATATCGCCAGTATCGGCGACAACGGTAGTCATCTGTTTTAGCTGAGCAAGCTGATTCATTTACTTTTCTTCCGATCAAGTCTTTTTGGGGTCAGTGTCGTAATGTTTTATCAATCCGACTATCTTTCGCCGTAATCCCTTTTCCTCATGAGAAGGAAGGTGATATAAACATTTCCGATTTCACCGTAGTATTTAACCACATTCATTCATCCAGGACCCCCTCAATTGACTGATACTGCCAGTTTCATCCCTCTGAATTTTCATAGGTTGGAAGAAGAAAGCATGCTAAAAGAGTCGAGAAATTTCTTTGAGCTCATGAACCGTCGAAGAACAGTGCGTGATTTTTCGGATCAGACCATTCCTCAAGAAATCATTGAAAATGCGATCAAGTCAGCGGGAACGGCACCCAGTGGCGCACACATGCAGCCCTGGCACTTTGCAGTGATTCAGGACGCAACCGTTAAAAAGCAAATACGTGAAGCGGCAGAAATTGAAGAAAGGAAGCTGTATGAACACCGTGCTGGCGATGAGTGGCTTGATGCGCTAGCTCCTTTAGGCACTGATGCAAACAAACCTTTTCTGGAAACTGCGCCAGCATTGATTGTTGTGTTCTCAAAAAAGTTCACGATCGACGACAATGGAAAACAACGAAAGAATTACTACACCACTGAATCAGTTGGAATTGCCTGTGGAATGCTCATCACCGCCTTACATACTTCTGGATTGGCAACATTGACGCATACTCCAAGTCCGATGAAGTTCCTAACCAATATCCTGCAACGCCCCACCCATGAGCGGCCATTCCTGTTACTGGTTTGTGGCTATCCAGCCAATGACACTAAGGTTCCTAACATACAACGGCACACCCTCAACCAAATTTCATCCTTTATTTAGGGTCAGTGTCGAATGGCACATAGTTAAGGCGAGAGGCTTTTGCTATCAACGATTCCAAGCCCCTCATTTCTCTCTAGTGGGATGGCCATGTAACCGTATCTGCGCTTGTAGTGTGGCCCGCGGTTTCATCATTAATGGCATCGGCTTGGGCCTTCGTTTTACCGCCCTCGGTTCGACTCGACCCGGACGCTGTCCCACCCGTTGCTGAGCCATGAGGTGCCAGAGCATTTTTAACTGATGCTTATCCAGTATCAACTTCGCCGATAACACACAAAGCCAAAGCTGAAGACAGTGTTTAAAACTTAAGTGTCGAGGCTGTATTCCTGCGAACAATGCCGACTGAACCATCACGAGTCGGACCAGATTATAAGCCAATAAGTACACCCATATTTCTTTCACTGCCATTTGGGGTGTCTTACAGCTCAGGGTGTTCATCTCCATCGTGGTTTTGATGCTTCGTATGTCCAGCTCAACATGCCATCGTTGCTGATAAAGGCGTTGTAACGATTGTTTGGAGTAAGTCTTCGAGCAGGTGAGTGTACTGACCAATACTTTACCCTTGGAATAGATTTCTCTGATGGTCAGTGTCTCAGGGGCGGCAAGAAAGGCGTCTTTAGACATCCAGTCTGGACGCACCTTGGGTTTATTGATGGTAATCAAGTGATCCTTGCTTCCCAGTCGCTGACCACGACGGAAATCGGTCACCCTCGCTCGGGCGCCGTTTTGTTGCATCAGCATATCAACACCTTTGTCTTGCATCTTGGCCATGAAAAAATAGTTCGCAAAGAACGCATCCCCAAGGACGACGTCGCCTGATTCAAAGGTCTCTTCCAATAAACGAAGTAGACAGCGCTCGTTACCTCCTTTACCGTTAAAAGGGCCAATGCTGGCATCTAAGAGCAAACCGGTTGAGAGGCACGTAATCCCGACAACACGGCAAATCGGAAAACCAAGCCCTGGTTTCTGATTACGTGGTTGCGGGTAAACCGCCTGACTTTCCGGCGTATCAGGCATCGTGATCGACGTCCCATCCACCAGCTTGACACGACGACCGTACCAGTTCCACTTCGAAGGTGTGTGGCTACTGACTGCTTGTGCGACATCACGCGTCAGCGCCGACACCATCTCGGTAGGCAGTCGTTTTCTCGCTTGGCAATACCCGCCCGTGTGGGTACGGATCATTCCCAATCCGCCTTCCAATCAATGCATCGCCGCTTGATTGACGGCATTTTGGCAGGAACGATCGGTGTTCATCACCGCAGACAAGAACATCGACAAAGTTTGCGTGGGTGGAAATTGGCGCTCCCGGTGTTCGGGTAGTTGTTCTTCAACCTTATCAAGCAGAAGATCGCTCGTTAATAGGTCGAAGACCCGGTTGCTATTGCAGTGAGACGCGAGTCGCTTGATGTGAGACTGTTGCTGACGAGAGGCTCTGTGGTTATGATTCATGAGAGATCAGTTTTAGTGGAAAGTGGAGTGGGTGATAAATGAAGCCTACCACTTTAACTGATCTCTTTTTCTGTATTAATTCAATCGCTTAACGCTTAACTATGTGCCATTCGACTCTGACCCCACAACTCGTTCGAAATCTACTAACTCGACGACTGGAAACACACATTTGGTACACCTTCAATCATTTCCAGGGCCAGTTGGGCCGAGGTAAAAGACGCTCCTATAGGTATCTGGGAGCCTGCTTGAATCGTGATTGCCAACTTTTCGATATCTAGGACCTTGTAGTCCTGATTTTTCCAAACAATGGGTTTGGATTCAATCTGGTTTTCTGATACGCCGATAACCTCAAGTTTGTGTTCATCGGTGGCATCCTTCGAAAAATGAAACCGTATTTGTTTAGAGTATCTCGACTCGCCACTCTCTGAATAGTCAACATCGAATCCAAAGTGAAGCGCTTCTGGTTTAAGATGAATGTCAACTTCATCCAGCTCCCCTTCGCACAAAAACAGCAGAAGGCTGGGGTTCAAGAACTGTTTTGAGAAATGTTTGAGCGTGCTTCCTGCGTTGTCAGAGGCGTGAATCTCAAGATGAGGCCACCCTGAGACCGCTTCGGAGCGCAATAGAAAGCCGCTATAGGCGGTATCGTTGCTAGTGATGCTGAGGTCTGTCAAAAACGACTTTTCATGCTGTGGATCAAATTGACTCACTCTTCCAATACTAAGCGCACCATCGACCAACGCTCGCAACCACAAATTATCAAGCGTAAAAAAACGAATTGATTCCGTCGGCAGCAAACGTTCGTCTGATACTAGATAGTGGAACGGAATATTTTTAAGTTGAACCAGACTCTTGCACCAATCAGCAATGGCTTGCTCTTCCTTGGCGACCGTAGCGGAGAGAAGGCCGGGGTTCATGGTTTTGTGGGCTTGAGAAGTCGATTGATGTTGTTTTTGAACCTGATGGCGCTTCCATAGATACAAATCCATGGCCAGCGGCTTTTTGTTAAGAGTCAGCATACGCCCAAGCTGCCAGGCGGTTGCCTCGGCGGTATTGAGCATGTTGGAAGCGGGATCAAAACGTAGAAGCTGATCAGAGGATAAAATACTCTTCGGTAAGTCTTCGGTACTTTGCGTTGTGCTCGATCTGAATGGGCCATGGTACCAACCCAAGGTTTGTTTGCCTGTGCTCAACGTATAAGGCACTGCCACCGCTCCTCTGTCAAGATATTCGAGCGTGGGACTATCTACCCCACTCGTCACTGAGCTTGGCCACCGAAAGCTATCACTCGACGCTTTGGTCAGGAGACCGTGGAAGCTCCTCGCTGTGGTTTGAAAATAGGTTAGGAATTGGGGTTTGATGGTGGCTTCTTCACCCGAAGCGAATGTTAATTGCGCAAGGAAATCCCGGGTGCAAGTATATGTCGAGGGTTTGGGGATTTGCTGGATGCTGTGTAGCAAGTCCGTAGAAATATCAGGAATTTTAGCGTTTAGTTCTTGGACGTTATCTGTAGTGACCTCGTAAAAGTGATCATCCAAGCTTGCAAAACTCCAGTGAGCGAGGTTGATAAAGGTAGTATATCCATTGTCAACGCCCTGGACCTTATAGGCTGGGGTGATTGGCGATGTGTCTCCCGTTGGGCTAAGACGACCCTCCAGGGAAAGTAGACAAGCATACGAACGGACTCCCGCCTTGGGCAAACGATTAGCGATACAGATTGCATGTTTGGTGTCGACACCATCGACATTATTTTGGCGCACGCAGGTAAGAAGCTTGAGTTCATCATTAGACGGAAAAACCCGATTCGCTTCTAACCAATCCAGCTTTATTTTTACTGTTTCTATAACCGTGCCCTTCAACACACCCGCCCTTTTTTCTTCACCGGGCTCAACATCAAGGAGCATTTTGGTTATGCTGGGTTTCTTCTTGTTTAGGTAAAACACGCTACCTAACTTTTGCGACTGTGTTTTGACATAACCTGATTCAAGGTCGTTATCATCATACACAAATAGCCACATCCAAGGCAGATCGTCTTGATTGTCGATGGCAAAACGTTCCCAGGGCAACGTGCTGTTTTTAAGGGTAATACTCGGCAGTACACTGTGATAATCCCCCGTGGTTTTAGGTAAAGGGAACTGACGAAATATGTGGTGGGAGTCGATGGAGAACCGCGTTCCTGCCACATAGATTGTTTTCTCGGTTATCGTCGTAAGATCACTTCCCGAAGATCCCAACAGAGGTGTTACTTGGGATACGTTCACAGTGTATTCGCCACTTTTTACGGTGGGTTGATGCTGTGCAAAAAAGGAAACTTTTTCCATACTCATCGGGGCATTTATCGGTGGACAGTGAAAAGCTCGGTAGTACCGATGGCTTTGAGACGACTAGGAAGTCCGTTGTAATCAGCTTCTGTTTGGTCAGGATAAGGAAAGATTTTCTGTAGTGTCTGAAAAACCTCTTGGTTAATACCTCCAGACTTCACGGATTTTGCCGACTTCCGATCGGTTATCAAGGGCATTGGGGTCGTCCATTGGTAAGGATGACCAATGAAGTCTTCATTGGCCAACTCGTTGAGATTTACCGTCGAGGTTGAACTTGCGGGTATGGATTTCGCCGGGGTAATCTTAATACCGAAGTCCAACGGATTTACCGACGATTGATCGTCCGAGTCCGACGTTCTCCAAATGGATTTGGGCGCATTTTTGTGAAGAACCTTGCATGCGAACTGATCTGTACGTTGGCCGTCTTCATCGGTAATGCACACCGACAAGGTGGAGACCCGATGGGCTTGATCGTATTGTTTACCCATCGGAACGATTTGAAACTTTGGGTTCGATGAGGAAACAGATTTACCTTGGTATTTAAATTGATTCGTCGGAACAACCGATTCGGCACGTATCACCAGTGCCTTGGGATTGACAAAAAAGATTTCCTTTCCTTCAACGTTCTTTTCTTTTTTCAGTAAGCCTTGTTCTATACTCAGGCTTATCAAGGAATCACTGGATGTCGGCTCCGGCAGAAATGACTGAGCAAACTCTGGACCACTAAGTAATGGCTTGGGGGCAGGTGAAGCGCCAAAATCAATATGTACCGTGCACACCCCAAGATCCATACTAACCGAACCGCCAAACGGTGGCCCATGGACTTCAAATCCGCGACTGATCTCAAACCCCAACCACTTAGAACAAAACAGTAAATCGACTTTGACCTCAATCGAAAAAGATTCGGAAAAGTACCCTTCATAATGCAGCGGACACCAATCAAACTCAAATGCTGCTGCCAAACAAAAGCTGGCGTGTATCCAACTAGTTCGATAGGCCGCTTGCAAGGAACCGCCCGCCATCAAACCGCGGGGAGTGATGACCCAATATCCTAAACCTTTAATGCTGATGTCATCGGTAATCTGCCACAAAAAACCCAACCGAGGGATATGTTGTGGATAATGAGCGGGCGCTTTGTAATGAGCGGGGTATCCCCCAAAACAGAAGACAAAATCTCCGCTATGAATTCCTCTAAACCAGGTCGCAACCGCGAAACCGCCCTGCAAATGACACTGCCGCGAGAGTACAAAGGAATCTGAAGATAACTGCCCCCGAATCAGTAATGCGCCTTCGGCGGCCTTGTAGCTCCCGATGATATCCAATTGAACCATCGCATCGGGCTCTGGATCGCTTGGATTGGGAGCGACATAAGTGGACTGCCCAAGCACATCGAACTCTAACTCGTCTCCAAATTGAATCACCAACAACACAAAGGAATTGAGCACTTTGTAGGTCGTAAATTTGACGCCAATACCACCAAAGTACTCTCCAGCCTCGGCGGGCAGATATGTATTTAGTTCTTGTAAAGCGCCAGCAACACTGATTTGGGGATGCAGATCAGGATTAGTCACCGCCGTGATGAGGGGAAAGGTGTTTAACTCAGTGATGGGTGGCGTAATCAGTTTACGGTTATAGCCAAAGGTGACGGCGACGCCGATTGTGCAACCCTACGTCTGTAACTTTGATTTAGGTTGAGTCATTATCGTCGTTCCACACGATATATCGCTTGTCGGCATTGCTCCATTCATCGTCAATCTCAACGAGAATGGCACTGACAAGC
>WLWI01004444.1_pt1 | contig 11873 bp, 3 predicted proteins | sample 6701501 | NCBI WGS metagenome assembly WLWI01 (sample SAMN12718690, study PRJNA515312) | sponge metagenome | isolation source: marine sponge | host: Mycale hentscheli | place: New Zealand: South Island, Marlborough, Capsize Point | collected 2014-11-01
CAACTCTGGGTTCCTCCTCGCTGTCCGATTCCCCCTCAGAACTCGAAGCCTCTTTCCTCCTTTTGGAGACAGGCTCCTCACGCTCTCTGACTTCGCGATCTCGGGCTTCGCCCGTTGCTTTCCCTGACTGTCTGGTGGTCCTTTCACCGTTCTTACTACTCATGCTTTCTTATTTTTACTAAACTCTAAATGATGCTTCCCACTGCATGAGGTCCTTATAGCCTGGCCCTGCAGCGCTCCGCGCATGCGTAGGCCTAATGCCAGTAGATCCTCCCACTCCCTGGCCGGTAACCTCGGTCCGCTCTGCTTCACCTGCCGTAAACAAGTGCAATTTTTGACAATCAGCCTAGTAAATTCTCATAGAATATTGTGAACTCAGGTAGGCCGCCCTGCCAGATTATGCTAGCTTTTTTTCTGGAATAATCGACATGTAATCGACATAGTAGAATAATTCTAGAATAATGAGGGTATTTATGAGAATAGTAAAGGGAAAATGAGAATAATCAGTCCATATAATCCTTAATTATTAAAGAAAATCATAGTGCTTTTTTTTTCTTCTCTTTTCTTTTACAACAAAGGACATAGACATGTGTGACATGTGGTTATGAGGTATATCTACATTACTTGATTAAAGCAGCTGGGTTAGTGTTGGCCCACTCTGTTATTATTTTTCCAAAATGAAAAAAAAGAAAGTTTGAAACACTGGGAGAGCTGTCAGTCAGGCTCAGAGTCAGCAAATGCTAAATGAATTCTCTTCTTGAGCAACTCAGTAATCATACTGCATTCGAATTGACAAAAAATGTATTATTATTACCAGCCGACCTACGAATGTGAAGGGAACAGAATGTGCATTCACTGCTGAGCATATCAAAAATTTTTAATGCCGCAATCCTCATTTCCCCATTAAATGTTTGGTAAGGTTTCTCACAATTGAACTTTTTTCAGCTGCAGCAGAGCATGTTTTTTTTCACATTCATTGAACATTTTTACGGATTTTCAAGGTTTTCACTAAAAGATATGGCCGTCCATCCACTAAAAAGAAACGATGCACTGACTGTGCTCATTAGGTGAGAACACACTAGCTAAGAGAACAGTTAGGTAAGTTATAGGTGTGATTATGCAATTTGTTTGGGAGAAGCGATAGTGTACTAACTGTCTAGGAGAAGGACATGGCTACACGCACTATACCTCCAAGTACACCTGCCGAACATGCCACAATAAACACCACACAATGCTGCATCAAGAAGAAAAGTCCACCAAAGAAGCCACGAATGCAGTTCTTTGTGTCAAAGTTCAACCACATGATGTGGATTCAGACAAAGTTGACAGTGACGTGACATTCGTGGAGACAGCTATGGTGGTAGCCACATCAGGCAGCGTCACACCAGAGCCAGAGTATTGAGATCAGACGTTAAATCACTCTGACAAACGTGTTGCCTTGTCACCTTTGAGAAATAATGTCACTGTTCCTGGAATTTGAACTGAAATAAGTGCACAATGCAAGTACATGGAGCTTTAATTTACATGCATTTGTTCCTTACATCTTGCTGCATCGTATAGCAGTATGAAATGTTGCAAGAGCTTACAGCAAACACTAAGACTGTATATACTACTGCTATCATGGGGGTATGACTAATTTATGGTCAAGTTTATTGCATAATCCTTATCAAGCTACACAACACAAACACATTTTTTTGTCTCTGTAAAGCACTGTACATTAAAAAAAATTACAGAAAATACATTGCAGTTTCTAATTTTTTTTGAAGTTTTTAAATGACTGTCAAAAAAAATTAGACACACTCATACTGTTTTAACTGACTCATGTCTTAACAGATACAGTGGTTCAACGTGATCTAAATTTATTCAATACCCTGCTGTGCTACCAGTACTATGTGTAATAGTTATAACCAATATTGAGTTTGTATGTGATTACAAATCCCAAGACACGAGGGTGAAGCCCAAGTTGCGAGGGTTTGTGAATTGCAGTACCAACCCATTCTTATTGGTTTATAACTATTTTATAGCCCAAAGACATAGACACTAACGCAGGTTTCTGTTCTTAGTTTGTTTGTTTTTTGTTTTTTTCTGATGGAAGTGAGCCGGAAAAGCAGGACTTCAGATGATTATATTAATATGACACAGAATAAAAAGAGAAAATATATTATTCCTTTAATTTAATGTGTCCTGTGTAATTTATAATATAGTTTGAATTTGTTAATAAAAGAGTGTGGTTATGGGCATAATAGCCTGATTTAGATCTTATCACTCCATTGTTGGTAAAGAGAAATAAACCCTCCTTTCAAAATTCCATAGATGTAATATATTTCCCCTTATTTTTAGTGACCTTTCTGTAATGAATCTGTTGTGTACAGAGCTAGCTGGTAAAAGAGATTACTCTGAGCAACATAATTCATTAACATCTAACTTGTGTTTGTTGATCTTTGTATCTGTGTGGGTGAATACTTTAGTGGGACCAAGAGGGAGTTCAAATTTGTGAAATGTTTAGTTCGAAAAAACTCATTACATATTTATGCATTTCTCACATTGTAATTTGAGTACTTACCTGTCTTTTTTTCCTTTTTTGTCTGACCATGAGAACATAGTCATGTCTACTGAATGACCTTGCCTATCTTATAGGTTTTCATCCTAGATGACTGCGACCCACCTTACTCAGCTTTCGTTAATACTCTAATAGATTGATAAACTGTAGCCCTTCCTATAATTATAATGGTATGACTATTCTGTATTCCTGCACTAGTTATTTGTGAGTGTGAGAGCTTTTTTTAAATTTTCATTTAAAAGTAGTTTATTGCGAGGTCTTTTCAGTTACATTCTTTTAAGAAGATAAACAAGTGACAGATGCACGCACAAATGATCAAGTGTGTTTTTAATAGGATTGGCATGCCCAAATTGCTTGGATTAGTGAAGTTAACAAACTTTTTAAAAGACTATCTGTTTTATTTCAATTTTTTTTAATAGTTCTATTCAGAAAAAATATTTATGAACACACAAGAGTTCTGTGTCTTGGGTCTGCTTTGGCAACTGCCCTATTTACATTTAGCAGTTACTATCTGACTCGTTTTAATGATCTGATTCTTTTAAAAAGGGTTTGACACCCTTCGAAATGGTTTGAATAGTTTGACCAGCCTGTTCTAAAATAGTCTGGCCAGTGGTCTGGCCTGTTTTTTAAAATGGTCTGGCATATTTTAAAACAGTCTGAGGTTTGGAATGGTCTGTTCCATTTCAAAACGGTCTGGCCCGTTTTAAAACGGCTGGACCATTTTAACACAGTCCAAGTTTGTAATTGGTCTGTGACATAATTATATTATATGTAAATGAATTTTCTAGCTAATTAAATAGTATACGGCAGTTTCCCCTCGTATATTATGTGACAGTATATGCATCTGAAATGACTTCTTATTAATTATAGAATGTACAACAGTTTCCCCTCATAATTTGTGACGATGTATGCATCTGAAGTGACTCCTTATTAATTAAAGAGTGTACGACAGTTTCCCCTCGTCGTATAATTTGTGATGGTGGACGCATCTGAAGTGACTCCTTATTCCTATTCTAGTGATGTGTATTGGGAAGTGTATAGCACTAGAATAATTGAGTTATACTCACATGTATATTTCAGTGTTATACACATAATATGTAAATGATAATGTATTCTAAAGTAATCCTTTTATTATACTAACAATATGTATTCATGTAGTATACTCATACTTACCACATGTGTATATCACTGAAATAACATTGTTATTCAGGCATGTATACTTGAATTATAGCATGGAAATACATCATGTGTATTACAAAGATATAGCATTGTTATAATCAGGTGTGTATACTTGAATTATAGCACAAAAATACATCATGTGTATTACAAAGATATAGCATTGTTATAATCAGGTGTGTATACTTGAATTATAACATGCAAAAACATCATGTGTGTATTACGAAGTTATAGCATTGTTATACTTGAGTGTTGATACTTTTAGTATGTGTACACACTCGTGTATTACTCAGTAATCCTCCTGTTTTAACAGTACGTTTATTCTAGTGGTATACACCACACAAAAATGTGCATATATCAGTAGTATAACACTATGCCTTAAATATTTGACACACAAAGCGTCAAATTTTAGTGGGTCTATCTTTATTCTTCATTCATTCACTCGTTCATCTTATTTATGTATTCATTTAAATATTTATTTATTTATTTATTTATTTATTTATTTGTCTATGCTTCTAGCTATTTATGTATTTATTTAATTTAATTTATTTATTCATTTAATTGTTGTATTTTATTCATTTAAATATTTATTTATTTTTATTCATTTGATTTCTTTGCTCATGTATTTTAACTTATTTTTATTTATTTATTCAATAAATAAATACTAAGGATTAGGTGGTGATTGTTCCCAAGACAGTGGCACAGTTTCCTCGCTGCACAGCCACTGAGAGATGCTGGAAAGGATAGTCTCTAGCCTGTGGGTCTCCTGTCTGCACCACTATGCGGTGTCCCACATCCTTCAGCAAGCCATAGACTTTTGACTCACAGCACCCATGGTCTCAATTATTTATTCAATTATTAATTATTAGTTATTTATCTTTCATAAAATTATTTATTTCATTTTATTCATTCTTTATTTCTTAATTTATATTTTAGCAAATAGCTATATAAATTATACAAATAGACTAATCATAAAATATAATAATAGTAGTTGTAGCTAAGCTAATAATAATAATAATAATAATAATAATAATAATAATAATAATAATAATAATAATAATAATACATATACATTAATATAAATTAATAAATAAATTGAGTGTATTTCATTCCAACAACCTTTTCAGCACTAAAATAGGTAAGTTGAAAGACACTTTACCTTATAAAGGTTAATTGTTTGGCATCGTCACGAACAACTTTTACAACCGTCGCCCTTTAGCCAGAGTTTTCCTTTACCAAACGCAAACGAGCGTTCGGTAAAGGTTCTGGCCTGGCTAGTATTTAGTCTCGCGTAGCCAGACCCTTTACCCAATCACGCTACGCCGGGAAAGGGTCTGGTAAACTGACGCAGAGCAGTTTGTTCTTGCCAAGTCAGCATGTGGTTAACTGTGGTCCATTTGTGTGAGTATATCTCGCGATGATATTTCGAGGCGCGTAGATTATTTGTTCACGCTCTTGCAATGAAGTGTTGTTTATGCAAGTTTCTATTACCTCTGTACAAGAGAAGAAGAGGAGGAAGAAACTGCATGGAAATGCCTGTAAAGAGACTAGGGATGCATTAAATACAGAATTAGACGATGCGTTTAAGATGAATCTGGTAGACTTTAAAGACACTTTTTCAGTGAATTGCTACATCTGCAAGAATTGTGACACCCTACTGAACAACATTCTGGAGTTACAGAAGCATCTTTCTAGATTGAAGGACACTGTAAAAGGCTATATTTCGAGCTTTCAGTGCAATGTTGCTTCAGGGAACATAATCAAGAGGGTTTCGTCTAGTGCCGTTAGGGGCAGAATGTTAGCCTCAATCGCGCGGGCTATATTTACGTGATATTCACGCGCCTAATAATTTGAAAACAAACTTTGAACCGTAAGACTAGCATGAAGAAGCATCGAAGCACCAAAATATCAAATTTTTGTGTGAAAACACAGAAAACACCCAAAGGGAAGGATCTTCCTGGAGTTTTTGTATATGATGAAGAAGCTGTCCCTCCTGGAATCAGCAATAGTGCACTGAATTGTTATGCAAGTTGTATTTTTCAGTGTTTATTCAATCATGGCAGTTTTATCTCTCTTGTAAAAGACATTATAGATGAACATGATACAGCAAAATGTGACCACTGTCGTACTCAAGGTAATTTCATATAAATTGTTGAATAAAGTTATAATTTACCAGTGAAATTCCATAGGTTCCCAGTGTGCTCCGGAAGTACTAAAATATTTTTATAGAACATATAAATACCAGAAAAAGTCTGTGTTGGATTCTCGTCCCATGGTGAAAGCAAATAAACAGCTTTGATTGTGGATTATTTTCATGCCAGGTAATCAGATGTTGAAATGAAAAAATGTAATATAATTTTATACAATTTTTCCACAAGTATGCATTATACAGAGTTTTCAGACAGAACAGGGATTTTGACCAGGTGAATTTATGTTATAGCAAATACATATTTTATATAAGCAATACTTTATGTATTACAGACACATATGGGACTGCTCAGAAAGATATTGGTAGAGGAATTTCTAAATGGATGCCTAATGTAAGAAATTAATGTTTAGTTAAATACTACTCAATTTATTAGAAGTAAAATTGCAGGTCAGTTGAAAAGAGGCAAAAGTTGCTAAATCTTGTTAGACCCAAAAGTTTTGAGTACAATCCTCGGTATTTACTGGAGCCAAATGATGCAATGATGTATCACTGCAAGATAATATCAGTCAACGAATCATTGCAGCAACATTCTACAACTTCATTTTGTGGCAACCATTAGCTTTTTGCACAAGAATTCTGTAAAGCAAGACTTGCCTTCAACTACAAGAATGTCTTCACAAAAGAATTCTATCAAACCACAGTGTTTAGTAAGCTCAGTTGATCAACATTTTATAAGCCACGATGAGCCCTCTAAAGTCAGCTTAAATTCTTCTTATGATGGCATCTCCACTTCTCACACTCTTGTGAATTCACATTCATTGGCCAACAACATCACTCAGAATTGTATCCATGTAAACTCATCTTCTGCAAACTCTGACGTATCCAAATGTTCTACTATCCACCAATCCGGGCCCAAGCTTTGTTAATTCACAGTGTTTTTCAAGCTCTACAGATCAACATTTTATAAGCCATGATGAACCTTTCTAAAGCTTAAATTCTTCTGTTGATGGCATCTCCACCTCTCACACTCTTGTGAACTCACATTCATTAGCCAGCAATGAGATGCAGAGTGTCCAGTACAAACATAGTGGATCTAAGTGTAGTGGAAAAGAAAGATGTCCTCATTGCAGTGAAATTTATGTGCATCAAAGTAGCCTCTCCAGACATGTGAAGAAAGTTCATGGCAAGATTGGAGAAAAACATACTATATTTTGCAACACCTGTGGTTCAAGGTAAACAATGTAATTGGCAAGCGAGCGAAGCAAGCGAGACACTATCAGGGGTGTACAAATTAAAAAAATTGGTGTATATGTATGTCAGTATGTATGTGGTGACGTTGGTAAGTCAGGGGATTTGTAGCATGGGCATTTATAAGGAAGATTTTTGTTAGCAGCTGTAAATTGCCCATGCTTAGGCTAAACATCATTTTTAGCGTTAGGCTGTATTAAAATAATATTACACTCGGCTTTGACAGGCCAGTAGCTATGTCCCCTGTTATGTTAATTTAGTGACCTAAGTTTTTTATTTTGTATGGAAATTGACATTGACATTTTGCATACTATTATACTGATTTCTGCTTTACTAGCACTATACAGTAGAAATTAGTGAGATAAAATGACTAGACTTTAATATTATTAGTTCTATATTGTTTTAGACCATTTACATCCACAATAGTTCTTCAGTCACTTTTTAAATATACTATGTTTTTTTTCTATCAGTGAAACAAATAACAATCAATGGAGTTGGGTGGGGAGGTGGGAGGGGTTAACTTTTTGCCATTTATTACTATCAGTTCTATTAGCTATCCCACTAATTTCTCTGGTACAATACGATTGTATACTAATGCCCAGTGAACTGAATACTAAGGCCATGGCCGGTCAAAATCATGTATTTTCTTTGTAATTCATTTTTCAAGAAAAAAAATTAAGTGGGAATGAAGGAAGGAAAGGAAGAGAAATAGTGACCAATAATTTTACTTGTATGAGGTATTCTGTAAACCTAGCATTTCATCAAATAAATGAAATTGATTTTCAGATTTAACATTCTTCACTCCTTGACAACACATATCAGAGAAGACCACAACATCAAATTGTATATGGAAACTTTGCATTTTAAAAACGTTACGTCATTCTTGTCATGGAAGGAGGAAGAAGAATTTATTAATTCTTCACAGTATATTCAGCAATGTGCCCCAAGTATTTATAAGGAAAAAAAAGATTTGGTATTACTACTGTAATAGAGCAGGACGATACAAGCCTAGAGGTGCACAAGTAAGACAACTACCTGATATTACAAGTGCCTTGGAGGCCGGAGAGGACCCTCGAGAATGACTGCCACTAATTAACTGTCTCAATTACGATTACACCTTCACACCTCCCAACACCAAGTAACATTCCCAGCACTTGTTCTGTATCATCTGTTTATATAAAATTCCTTGTACGTCACCCTCATTAGTTCAGTAACCACTAGAAGGCTCCACAAGCCGAAATATTATGGTTTTATGCTACTAAAATAAACTCTCTGAAAGTTGCTAAACCTGGCTAGCTATCAGGGTAGCTAGTTCTATTAAATAGTCTAGCTGCCTGTAATATCAGGTTTCTGGAATAATAGACATGAAATAGCATAGTGGAATAGTTCTAGAATAATAAGGGTATTTCGGAAAATAATAAAGGCAAGAGAATAATCAGTACATATAATCCTTAATTATAAAGAAAATCAATAGTGCTTTTTTTCCCTCTTTTTCTTTTACAACAAGGACAAAACATTTAGAAATGTTGTTAGCTAGCTGTAAGGTACATCTTCATTGCTTGATTAAAGCAGCTGGTTTGTGTTGGCTCACACAGTCAGCAAGTCAGATGCATCTGGAGAATTATGCTAAACAGTTTCTCTTGAACTTTTTCAGCTGTACTTCTCTATTCTTTGAACATTTTTAAAGGGATGTTCAAGGTTATCACTGAAAGAGATATATCTAGCAATAGGAAGAGTCACTCTGTGTGAAGTGTTCATACATACAAAACATGACTTTCACCAAACCCTCCTGCAGCGGCAAATAGCTATTTGGTAAGTATTTAAAGGTATTTTCAAAAAGTGATCTGTGAGATATCAAATGAGAATAATATGCAATTCTTCACTTAGATGGTATTGACATAATTTGCAGAAAATCCTTACAGACATACTTTTCAGGCACAAGAATTGGCCTTGCAGTTTTCTGGATCTGGGAGACTGACTCGTGACTTATATCAATTACTGTCGATGGTCATACTATTATGTTCACATGATTACACAAAATTTCTCAGAAGTAGCTATTTATAAAAAAAACTCTTCACAAAGACACTTCACAACTGCTTGTTATTGTGTTATAGTGGCTAATAAGGGTAATCTTTATTGAGAACAACTCATAATTTGGTATATTTAACAATAAAATACTGTTACTGCGGTTGACTTCATTAAAATAGAGCTAGTGCATTAATGACTTGCTAGAGAGTTATAAAGCTTGGAAAATACGACCAAAAGGGCTCAGACAGGTAAAACCGCACGCCAATTCTTTACTTCCGGTCCAAAATTAAAACGTGATGGTGGCGATTGGACTGCATTATTTTGGTGGCAATATGTTACGAGGAAATGTGGTAGGTAGGTAGCATCATCGTCAGATGAATGCAAAATTCCTAGCTAACTAGCTAGCTATGTCTTTCTTAATTTGATTAAAACTAAAACTAGCTACCAGCAGATTGGATGACAAAACTAAAACCAAGCCATTATTATTGTAGCCAGTTCACTTTGAATCATGCAAGTTTAAGAGAAGAGCGTTTCACTCAACTCTGACTTTGTTGGTAAGGCAAGCTTAGTTAACAAGTAGCTATAGCTAATACACTCACATTTCGTAAGGTAATTCCTCCATAGATATAGACCATAAAAATAATTTACTGAAAGTGATTATTATCACAGGATAATATTATTCACAAGATGGGAACAAAATTCACCACTGGACTATATCCTGAGGATCTGTCCTTGACAATATTCACTGGTGAATTATGTTCACATCGCTGTTTTGGTTTAAATCCACACATTTTAGTTTTAATTATTCATACTCAATAGAAATCTTGAAAGCCTTATTTTTAGATGTTTCCCCTGCTCTCAGGAAATATAGTTAGCTTTTAGTATTACTTCAATATCATGTATAAGATTTAGTTAGTTGACTTAGCTAGTTCTGGTAGCTAACTTGTGTTAGCTACTTGTCAAAAGTCTTTAGCTAGCTAATAGCTATTACACAATTTAAGAGAGTATTTAGTTAGTTCATGTAGCTACTTTTTTCCAAAACAACTACAAAAATAGAATATTTCTACGTATTTAAATAAAGTAGCTAGCTACTATAGTCACTAGAAAATGTTTAGCTACACAATGACAATTTATATCTTCACTTAATAATTGCATGATTCAAAGTGAACTGGCTACAATAATAATGGCTTGGTTTTAGTTTTGTCATCCAATCTACTGGTAGCTAGTTTTAGTTTTAATCAAATTTGCTGTCTTCTAAAATATATATATATATTTTTTATGCACTCTAGCTATACAATATAGTTTTAGTTTTTCTTTAGCTACCAAAAGTAAAATAACCCAAACGTAAGAGATTTTGCTTTTAGTTTAGTTAACTAAAACTGCACTAGTTTACATTTTGTAATGTGATCCCTCCACAGCTGTGTCCTAAAAATATTTACTGAAACTGTGTATTATTACAAGATAGCATTATTCACCAAATGGGAACAAAATTCATCACTGAAGTACATCCTGAGGATCTCTCCTTGATAATATTCACTTGTGAATTAAGCATTGGACAATACTGAGTAGTTTTTGTTGCATGGGACAATATCACCAGTGAATGTTGTCCAGGAGAAAGTTCAGGGCAGGGAACAAAATTCACTATCACATTGGACCACCCAGATTACAAATCCACCCCTCATTCTATCAGGTTTGTTTTATAATAGACTTTAGCTTTTGGATACTGTGTCATTTTCAGCAAATTGATAAAATATGGCTAAATCGGTCAAAATGAGCGTTATTACTCACGGTGATATCATTAAGCGAATCATTACTTTGCAATCTAAGAGATATGACGGTTCTTACGCGGACTGTCACCATTCTTACAGGATTCGAGTAACTCAGTGTAACTATACTGATGTTACAAGTGCTATATGGACCAGGCTTATTGTGCATGAAGGACCTGATGACACTATCGTATTAGAAAGCCTTCGCTACCGTAACCACTACGTGGATGCTCACAACTCCGGCAAAATTCACCTCACGCATTCTCCCAATCCTCCTACGAGATTTGACTGGGCTCGTTGGCGACTAGTTAATGTCAGTGATGGTGTGGTAGCCTTGGAGTCTGATCGAGCAAGATATCGTGGTTGCTACCTGGATGCTCACCATAGCGGCGTCGCTAGAGTTACTAAAGGAAGCTCTTCTGATATCTGGGCACAATGGAGTCTTGGTATTGGTCCTGGGCAAGAATTGTTCGACAGCTAAGTACCAGTAGCAAGCGTTCAAAATGACCTTGATAGTCCAGTCCCGTACGAATATAAATACAGTATGGGATCATCTGTAAAACAAGGAAACTCAACTACTTTAAGCGCCAATTTGTCATACGAAATGGCCACCAATTTTTCGGTGGGAATGCTTTCAATTGGTCCAATGTCCGTCAAGTTCTGGTGAGTGGTCAACGTCAGAGTCCCAAACTTGGGATGAAAGCATCGAATTTAAAGCTACTGTTAATGTACCAGCTCATAGAAAGATTGTAGTGACTCAACTTCAGGGGCAGTATGGTCCATTTACTGTCAAAAGCAACCACTTGAAGATCAAGTACCACCCCTAGCACCTGTGTGCAAACTTTTGTGTTTTAGACACTACAATGTTAGAGATTTTATTACTTAATTGAAACTTTTTGAGATAGCTAGAAACTTATCGCTTGTTTTTGAACTTTGGTGAAAAATA
>WLWI01004445.1_pt1 | contig 11873 bp, 6 predicted proteins | sample 6701501 | NCBI WGS metagenome assembly WLWI01 (sample SAMN12718690, study PRJNA515312) | sponge metagenome | isolation source: marine sponge | host: Mycale hentscheli | place: New Zealand: South Island, Marlborough, Capsize Point | collected 2014-11-01
GAAAAGCCGGAAAAGGATATCGATGCAGAGGAAAAATTGAATATTGTTCGTAGTCTCGATTTTTTCAGAGAATTTTCAGAGGCAGAGATTTGGGAGATTATTCGTGCCTGTGTCTGGCATGAGTTTGAACAGGGCACGGAGATAATAGTTGAGGGTGATATTGATGATTCTTTTTATATAATTTCCTCAGGCAGTGTAGAGGTGTATAAGAGTAATAAGGTGATTGGTCTATTACAAAAAGGAGATTGTTTTGGCGAGATGGGTTACCTGTCCAAAACTAAACGTTCAGCAACTATTATCGCGCAAAATTACGTTCAGTTAATGAAAATCAATTCTACTTTGATCGACCAAATTTCAGTTGAAGCGCAACTTCATTTTAGTAAGGTATTTTTGAACACACTGGTAAAAAGACTTTCAGAAACGACAGCAATGTATGCTTCGACGAACAAAGAAAATTAGTCTGTAAGGATTACTTGTTTCTTCTTTGATATTCCTGAATTAACAATGCTGTGGAGGCATCATGTTTTTCACCTGATACTTCCATTTCCTCATGGGATAAATCCTGCGACAAATTATGAGCCAGCTCTTTTCCAAGTTCGACACCTGGTTGGTCGAATGGATTTATATTCCATAACATGGCTTCGACAAAGGTTTTGTGTTCATAAATCGCAATGAGCATCCCAAGAACTTCGGGTGAAAGACTGTTATAGACGATTGTAGTTGAGGGCGTATTGCCCTCGAAGTGCTTGTTCGGCTCTGTTTTATTCTCTTGTCCCATCATCAGTGCTTCACTTTGAGCGAGGCAATTACTGACTAGTTTGAGGTGTTGTTCGGGACAGGATTCATTTTGAAGTGCAATTAGAAAATCAACAGGCACAAGATGTGTTCCCTGATGCAATAACTGGAAATAGGCATGTTGAGCATTTGTACCGATACTACCCCAAAGTATGGCTGAGCTTTTATGTTGAATGAACTTACCTTCGGAAGACACAGACTTGCCATTACTTTCCATTACCAGTTGTGAGAGGTATTCAGGTAACAGACGCAGAGACTGATCATAAGGAACGACGGCATGACTTTCAGCCTTGAAAAAATTGGTGTACCAAATATTTAGCAGAGCCAGAATTACCGGAACATTTTGATCCATCGCCTCGGACTTAAAATGCTTGTCGACCGCATGTGCGCCCGCTAGTAATAGTCTGAAGTTCTTCATTCCCACGGCGATGGCAATGGGTAGTCCAACAGCAGACCAGAGAGAGTAACGCCCACCGACCCACTCCCACGACAGGAAAATATTTTCTTCCATTACGCCAAATTCCAGTGCAGCTACTTTATTGGCTGTTACGGCAATAACATGATCTTCTGCATTACATGCACTTGCTGCCAACCACTCCCGGGCCGCATCGGCATTTGTTCTGGTTTCCAGGGTAGTAAAGGATTTTGATGAGACGATAAACATAGAGGTTTCAGGATCGGACTTTGCCAGGGTGGAAGACAGATCTTTTGGGTCGAGGTTGGTAACAAATTCAATCTCGACTCCACCCATTCTGAATGCATCTAGTGCGTCTACGGCAAAGCGTGGTCCAAGATCGGAGCCGCCAATGCCAATATTTATCACCTTGCTAATAGATTTCCCAGTCGAGCCATGAACTGCACCAGCATGGAGATCTTGAACAAAACTCTCCATACGTGACAATTGTGAATGGATCAAAGCCGTGATGTTCTCACCATCATGATGCAATTCCTGCTCAGCAGGAGCACGTAACATGGCGTGCAATGCTGAGCGTTGCTCCGAAAGGTTGATTTTTTCGCCTTTAAACAAGTCTGAAATTTTAACGGGAATAGAGCAGGCATCAGCCAGCGAAAGTAGTAAGCCGAGTGATTCGTCCGTTATCCGGTGTTTGGAAAAATCCACCAGTAAATCGTCAATTCGAATTGAGTACTTCTCTGCACGCTCGGGGTCAGTGCGGAACAGGTCGCGCATATGCAAGTCGGCAATTTCGCTCTGATGCGCAACAAGTTGTTGCCAGATTCGAGCACAATCCTGATTATTCGAAGGAGATTCATTCATGAGGGTAATTGTGACATATTCTACAGTTGATGGATAAGACAGACTGAATTCTGACTCTGATTAACATTAGTAGAGAGTTTTCAGTTTGCTACCGTCATCACATCATTTTCGCTGTGAAACCCGGCCGGCTTCCAGTAGTATTCAGGCATTCAAAGCCAGTCAACACGTCATTATCCCGTTCAGGCGTATACTGAGCTTTTCCCAATTAGTGATAGATGACAGGTCTTCAAGAAGAAAAGTGAAATATGTCCGAAACCGAGCTTGAAAAATTAGGTAAATACGAAGTCAAAAGTGAGATCGACCGGGGCAGTATGGGCATCGTACACCTTGGGCACGATCCTTTCGTAAATCGATCAGTTGCACTTAAGGTAGCCCTGGCAGATTCACTAAGTGATCCTGAGTCCGGCGCTCAATACCGTAAAATGTTTTTCAATGAGGCACATACGGCAGGGATGCTGACGCATCCGAATATAGTCAGTATTTTCGACGCAGGAGTGGATGAAGACACCTGCTACATTGTTATGGAATATATAGACGGGGGAGACACGCTTCGTTCACATACCAAACCGGAAACACTCCTGCCAATTGAAAAGGTCGTTGAAATCATTTTCAAATGTGCCAGTGCCCTCGATTATGCGCATAGACAAGGAATTACTCATCGAGATATAAAACCGTCAAATATCCTTCTTACAAAAGATAAGGATGTAAAGATTGGTGATTTTAGTATCGCACATATTACCAAACTGGATACTACAACCACGGCGCCACAAGGAGTGATGGGTTCTCCCCGTTATATGTCTCCGGAACAATTGAAAGAAGAGAAAATTACGACGCGATCAGACTTGTTTTCTCTTGGTGTGGTTATGTATGAGTTGTTAACAGGTAAACATCCCTTTACAACCGACAGTTTTTCGCGTCTGGTGAATATTATTCTTAATGAAGAACCTCCTCCGATGTCAGATTTTCGTTCAGATATTCCTGAATCCCTGCAAAAAATTGTCAGTAAGGCAATGACCAAGGATATTAATGAGCGCTATCAGATGGGATTGGAATTTGCTACGGACTTGAGTCGCGCCTTTGAAAACCTGGAAGCAAAACAGGAAGACATAAGCGCGGAAGAAAAATTCAACATGATAAAGCAGCTGGAATTTTTTAATGGCTTTCCTGACGCAGAAATCTGGGAGATTCTTCGTGCAAGCAGCTGGCAGGAATATAAGCCGGAGGAAAATATTATATTGGAAGGTGAATTGGATGATTGTTTTTATATAATTGTTTCCGGGAAAGTCGTTGTCAGGAAGAATGAGAAAACAATCCGTACCCTGCATAGCGGAGATTGTTTTGGAGAGATGGGTTATCTTGCCAAAACAAAACGTACTGCATCGATTGTGGCAGAAAATGCGACTGCACTTATGAAGATCAATTCAACAGTCATATCGCAGGTATCATTAAATTGTCAGGTTCGATTCTTGAAAGTATTTTTACGCACACTTATCCATAGACTTTCTGCAACTACTGAAATTATCTCCCAGGAGACCTGATAGATAATCTGCAGGAAAACGTGGTCTGTTTCCGATTTAATTAAATATGTCTTTTAGATTCGTAGTTCTTTAACAATTGGAGGGGAGAAATGAGTGAGATTTATGATGAAAATCATTTAAAGTTGCAGGCGGAATTTGATACATCAAAGCTGGCAGCTGCGGTAGAAAATATCATAGTGCACGACGAGGTGATGGATGACGATAAGTCGTTTATTGAGAGTCGGGATATGTTTTTTTTGAGTACTATTGACTCAGAGAATCGACCGACAGTCTCGTATAAAGGCGGTGATCCGGGTTTCATAAGGGTAGTTGATGCGAAAACGCTGGCATTCCCCAGTTATGACGGTAATGGAATGTTTATGTCAATGGGAAATATCAGCGGCAATAAATCGGTTGGTATTCTCTTTATTGATTTCGAAAATCCTCATCGTTTACGATTACAGGGCGAGGCCAGCGTCGATAAAAATGATCCCTTAATGTCGGATTATAAGGAAGCCGATATGATCGTCCGCGTTAATGTCTCCAAAATATGGAAGAATTGTCCCCGTTATATTCATAAGTATGTAAAAGAAACACCTTCTACTTATGTTCCTCGCACAGATTGCGATACACCCATGCCGAACTGGAAGAAACTCGACAAGATACAGCCAGTTCTGGCAGAGAGAGATCAGGGTAAGGCTGAAGCACAAGGTGGTACTATAACGATTGAAGAATTGATGGAAATCGAAGCACGCGATGATTAGCTAAAACGCCGCGGGTTTCTTTATTAATTTGAGGGAGGCAATGAATGTTGTCTCCCTTTTTTTGTTGCTACTATTAAAAACAACTTAAGGTTCTGATACGAAAATATGAGCCAAGTATTTTTTAAGGAGAGAGAAACTACATAGGTTTTTGCAAGAGATCGACACGCATTGGTGCGGTAAAATACGCGCCCGTACTAGTCAGGTTTAGATTAAATTGTTCCCTTACTTTTTCGAATATTTCATTACTCAGTTGGTGATTAGTGTGACTGACATTCAAGACTTTAGATTCAAAGTCTGAAAAATTTTCGAAGTAGACTTTGGTATTAAAAAATATTTCACGATTTAGACTTAACACACCTTCACTCACCGTTTTTTCAATAGCATTGAAGGCAGTTTGACGGACCATTTCTTCATTATGAAAGAGACGAATCAGTTCATTAAAGTCACCGTCAAAAATTGGTTCAGAAATATAAGCTATGCCTCCTGGTTTCAATACACGAGAAATTTCCAGCATGGCTTTGCCTAGTTTGTCTTCTGGCACGTGATGCAGAGACTTGAACATAAAGACAATGTCCTGACTCTGATCTTCTACGGGTATTGCTTCTGCACCTCCCATCTGAAAAGAGACATTAGGTAAATCAGTTAGAGACAGGTTTTTTTCGTGTTGGCGTTTGTCTACCTCCAGAGCAGTGACTTTAGTATTTTTTCCTTTCTCCGCAATTGAACGAGTTAATTCTGCAGTGCCACAGCCTAACTCCAGAATGTGTTTATCATCCAGAGATAAGACTTCGGCTATTATTTCGCTCTCGAGGCAAGTCTTTTCAATTTTATTCTGTGTGATGTTCATATTTTTCGTTTACGTTTTTTGCAGAGCCAAAGAGGAGTTCTAATCGTAGAATTTGTAATTGAATATAATTAAAGGTTTGGTTCGGGCCAAGGATACCAGCAGGTCATGAAGTATGTCGCATTCATTAGTTTAAGTAGCTGTGGGTGATGCTAGTCTGCGTGGACTCGGGCTGATTAAACTCTAATGTGTTGAATATAAAGAAATATATCCTCAAGCATTGATTTTTATCAATTCTCCTCTTCGGAATAAGCGTATAATTAGAAATCATTTGTAAAACATTGCAGACGGAGAAATTATGCCGGAATTACTCAGTGAATCAAAAATATTAATAGTCGACGATGAACCGATAAATATTAATATACTGGGCGATGCACTTGCCAGTGATTACGTTGTGATAGCAGCAAATAGCGGGGAAGAAGCGCTGCGTATTGCGCAGGAAGAAAAAAAACCGGATTTGATTCTGCTGGATGTAAAAATGCCTGATATGACCGGTTTTGAAGTATGTGAAAAACTCAAGGCTAATGAAGATACAGCTGAAATTTCCGTAATATTTGTTACTAGTCTGGATGATCAGTTTAATGAAGAAGCTGGTTTTGATGTAGGTGCTTGTGATTATATTCAAAAACCATTTTCACCTTCAATCGTCAAAGCAAGAGTCAAGGTTCATCTGGAAAATATTCGCTACCGTAAAGTACTCGAAGTATTGCTAAAAATAAGTGCCGATGAAATAAAGAAGCTTGGGGAAGAGAAGAAGGGTTAATACTTCTCATCAATTGGTAAAAAAACATTTGTCTCGATAAATTTAAATGTTTTCTCGTCATAAACGTTAATTGAATATTTATAGATTATGTTGCCTAAAGATTTCATGAAATCCGTAACATCACTCAATGATACTGAGCTTGAAGAGATGTATGTCAGTTTTGTGCACGATAGTAAAGCAGACGATGTAGTTAAGTTTGCCAGGCATTTATATTCAAACAAGAACCTGACTAATGATGAACTAAAGAAAATACAAAATCAGGAAAAAGTTGAATTCACCAGTTTTATCAATCTAAAAGATGAAGATGATGATGATGATGATGAATTAAGCTCGGAAGAGAAGGGCGAACAAGAATCCGCAAAAGAAGTTTTTACTGTCCTCGAATCAATTGATGAAGGAGCGATGGGCGAGATTCTCATTGCCAGAGACAATGAGTTAGGTCGGACCGTTGCATACAAGAAAATACATCAGAAATTAACAGATAACCCTGATTTCATGCGTCGCTTTTTTATGGAAGCGCAAATCACAGCGCAGTTACAACATCCCAATATTGTCCCAGTTTATAGATTAAGGGTGAGTGATAAAGGTGTTGGCTATGCCATGAAATTGATTCAGGGTGAAACATTGAAAGCGCTGATTGAAACGGCGAAGACACAACTAGACAAAAAGGGGCGGACTGATGAATATCATTCTCTCCAGGCCTTGCTCGATCATTTCTTAAAAGTATGTGATGCATTGCATTACTCGCACCGGAAAGGTGTTGTCCATCGCGATTTAAAACCATTGAATATTATGGTTGGTCCCTATAACGAGGTTTACGTGATGGATTGGGGCATCGCTAAACTTGTTGACGTGGATTCAGGGACCTTTGCAGATAAGACCGAAAGAGTGGGGTCTGATAAATCGGTGCCGGGAGGTGAAGATAGTACTTCCACAGGACAGTTACTTGGCACACCTGTTTACATGTCACCGGAACAGGCCCATGGACAAAATGATGTTCTCGACCATCGTAGTGATATTTTCACACTCGGAATTATCCTGTTTGAGCTTATAACATTAAAACGCGCTTTATCCGGAAAGGGCCAGCAAGAAACACTGGAACGGGCACGTACTGGAGCAAAGCATCCGCCAAAACCTTACTCGAGCAAATTGCGCGTTCCTGACCAGTTGATTGCAATTGTAGACAAGGCAACTGAAGTAGATCCGGATGAGCGTTACGAAACAGCGGAAGACTTCGCTAACGACATTCGACGCTATTTGCGTGGAGAAGCAGTCAGTGCTCGACGTGATAACCTCAAACAAAAGGTAATGCGTTGGATGAACTATCATCGAGCCGCAGCACTTAACATAGTCGCTTATTCGGTCCTGGCAAGTATATTTATTGTGAGTTGGAGTTTGTACCAACAACAACAAACCGAAATAGCGGCCCAGCTTCAAACACAGAAAACTAGTCACTTTTTGTCGGACGTGTCAATACAGGCACAAATTATTGATACCCAATTTCTCAAGTTTGAACGAATCCTCGAGGGCGTCGCATCTGTAGCAATCAATCTACTTGAAGAGGGGAACCCCGATCCAGGTAAATATTATGATCATAAAGATCTGACTAATCCGCAAACAGCCCCGCCGGATTATGCACGATCAGCGGTAAATGGATTTCCTATTAGTATTGGCTGGCATGCGTTGAAATTGGCGCCGGGAGTAGAATACGAAGAAGTGGAGAATTTGGTAAGGAGCATTAATCCATTACGACATACTTTTAAACGTATGATCCTGAAAAGCCACAGTGTACCAATTGCTGCAGATGACAATGAGACTGCGACTCGAGTCATAAGAGACGAAGGACTGCCTCTTGTTTGGACTTATGTTGGTCTTAAGGAAGGAATATTCGCAGAGTACCCGGGTCATACTGGCTATCCACCGGAATTTGATCCGAGGAAACGACCCTGGTATGTGAACAGTATGAAGAGAGAAGGCAATGCTTGCTGGATGCCCCCCTATATTGATGTCGGGGGTCGCGGTGTATTATTGCCTTGTACAAGCAAACTCTATGATAATAAAGGTGAATTTTTAGGTGTCGCTGCGGTTGAAATGACTCTCGATTATATTCGTAATGAGCTAATGTCGATAAGTGGAGTAAAGGGCATTGAGAATACTTTATTACTTAATGAAAAAGCTGCAATAGTCGTGGATTCATCTGAGACATCAAAAACGTATGAACTTGGTACATTGATAAACGCTATTGATAATTTGAAAACTTATCAATACGAAGAGATTGTGAATGGGGCATCTCAGGGTAAAACCGGGTATATCACCAGATCAGAAAATGGTCGCGATAAAATAATTTCTTATAACAGGCTCAATTCTATAGGTTGGTACTACGTGGTTGTGGCTGATGCAAAAAGCGTTGAATAATCCAGTCCTGCAGATGGGAATTGATGTTTTTATTCTGGTGTTTTGTAATATGTATATTGTAAAAAAACCTGACTGATTTTTTCACATCAAATCATTGAAATTTCCGTGCTTCTTTTATTACCTTTTCTAGTGCTACTTTAGCTTCGCCGTAATCAAAACGTCGTAGATTGTCTTTTGTAGACTGTAATAAAGGTAATAGTGCTGAATCACTACTCATTTGTGCAAGTATTTGATCTAAATAAGAAGCGGCACCAAAACTATTTTTATCGATCATCTCACTTAATTTATTGATATCACTCAACAGGGAGGTCATATCATTAGTGACATTATTTTCTTCACTCTTATTTTCTATTTCTTCTGTCGCAGCTTGCGTTTCATCCTCCATTTTCTCAATGGCCTTAAATACCAGATCCATATTGTCATAAAAAGCTGTAATCTGTTCATCAGACACTTCTTTCCCGGCCTCTAAAAGAGTCTCAATTTTTCCGGCAGCGAGTTCCAGGTCTTCCATTCCCAGGTTACCGGCAACGCCTTTGACGGCATGAGCGACGAAGGTTATAGTTTTGTCATCGTCGTCAAGCAATGCCTGTGCAATGATATTTCGACTATCACCCTGATCAATTGTAAAATCAATAAGTAGCTTTCTATATAGTTGTTCATTGTTGCCAACACGTTTTAATCCCTGTTCGGTATTAATGCCGACTAAATCCAGATCTGAATTAAGCTCACCAGGCTCGTTTTCATCATTGATTGAAGGTACCTGTACAATTGCTGTTGGTTTTCCGTGTTTCGACGTAAGGGCAATTTTAGCTATCCATTTATCTAATGTTTCAAAAAAGCGCTTCACGTCAATCGGTTTGGACACATAATCATTCATACCTGCCATCAAACACTTTTCATAGTCGCCCTGCATCGCGTGAGCCGTCATCGCAATAATAGGCAGTTTTGTATGCTGTGACATCGATCTGATCTTGTTTGTGGCTTCAAAGCCATCCATCACCGGCATTTGTATATCCATAAATACGAGATCAATATCTTCACGATTTATCAGTTCTATCGCGCGTAAGCCATCATTAGCAACGGAGACTTTACATTGAATATCAGCCAGTAATCCAATTAAAACCTGCTGATTAATTTCATTATCATCTACAACCAGTACGTGTAAATCTTCGTAAATTTTGTATTCGCTGTGTTTGAGTGGTGCCTTTCCTGTCTCTGATTCTGGCAAATTACTGGCAACAACATTGATAACAGCATCATACAATGTCGATTGGCTTATCGGTTTGAGTAAACATCCATCAAGTTCGGTTTCAGCCTGACGAATGATATCTTCCTGGCCGAATGCCGTTATCAAAATAACATCGGGTTTGTGAGCCAATTCGATCTCGTTCTTAATAATTCTGCCTGCATGTAAACCATCCATCTCTGGCATTCGCCAATCCATAAATACCAGGGTGAATGGATCGTTCGCGTCAGCCCCCTTCAATAAGTCGATACCTTCTTGTGCTGATGTCGCCGTAGAAACTTTAAATGACAAGTCTCGTAATGCGAGGGCACATACTTCCAAAGCGTTTTTACTATCATCAACAACTAATACACGAGCCTGCAGGAGTGCTGACGGTATCGCTCTACTGTCCGGCTTGCCAAGTTGCTGTCTGCTTAGCGCATCGAAGCTGGCCGTAAATGAAAATGTGCTACCTTGCCCGAGTGTACTTTCAGCCCATATCTTACCGTCCATCATCTCAACCAGATGTTTGCAAATGGTAAGCCCCAGGCCGGTCCCGCCATATCTTCTGGTGATAGAACCATCAGCCTGTATAAATGGTTCAAATAACTTCTTTACTTCGCTTGATTCAATTCCTATGCCAGTATCTTCTATTGAAAAAACAAGTTTTACCTTGGGGGACTGTGTACCTGTATTTGACACGGAGATTATAATTTCACCATCTTGGGTAAACTTAATAGCATTATTTACAAGGTTTACAAGTATCTGACCGAGTCGTAAAGGATCGCCAATAGCGGATTCAGGCACATCACTATTTATTCTGAAGATAAGTTCAATGCCCTTATCTGCAGCATTAGTGGCCACCATATGCGAAAGGTTTTCCAGTACTTCTTCAAGGCTAAACTTAATAGACTCCATTTCAAGTTTACCGGCTTCAATCTTCGAGAAGTCCAGGATGTCGTTGATTATTTGTAACAGGAGAGTGGCGGAAGTCTCAATCTTGTTAAGATAATCTCCCTGCTGGTTATTGAGTTTGGTTTTACTGAGAAGATGACTCAGGCCAGTGATTGCGTTCATCGGAGTACGAATCTCATGACTCATGTTTGCCAGGAATTCGCTCTTGGCCTCAGTAGCAGATTCTGCAACCAGTTTCGCTTCTTCCAGGCTGGCCTCCAGGTTTTTCTGTTCGGTCATGTCCTGACCTATAGATAGAATTTCCTTCAGCACACCTTGTTCATCCAGAATGGGTTTATTTGACCAGAAAATCCATGAAAGTCTGCCATCCTTGTGAGAGTTTTGATTTAGAGATGGTCCAATTTTATCAGGTTCATCTACTGCGAAATTTGATATACGCTCCACATCCTCCTTTGCTATCTCGCTGCCTTGAAGCAAGTTGTCATATAAGTGCTTCCCTTCAATTTCGTCTACTGAATAACCGAAAAAACCTAATCCGTATTGATTTATCGAAATCACCGTCATGTCAGTTTTCCAGCGCAAGATAATGCTGCTTACACTTTCCAGTTCGCCAAGTGCGTTATCTGCTATCTTTTTAGCAGACACCAGAGCCGTCTCAGCCTTTCGCCGCTGCATTGCGTTGTGTAGGCTTTCGCTAAAAACCTTAAGCATGGAGATATCGGGGTTCTCCATCGCATTTAGCCGCTTTGGCTCGTTCAGAGAAAAGAAACCAATAAACCGTTCGTTTTCGATGAATGGAAACATACCGATAGAGGTGATACCAACATGACTAAAAAAACCACTGATTTCGCGTTGTTCTGATGTAAGCTTGTTGATATCTTTTATATAGAAAGACTGACCTGATTTGAGAAGTTGATAAACCTCTGATGGCAGTACCATGTCAGGTGCTATATTTTGGGCAATTGCTCTATGAGATTCCACTCCCACTGAACACCATTCGTGAGTCATGGACATTTTTTTACCATCGTTTTTAAGCTGCCATAAGGATATCCGATCTGATTCGGTAAGCTCACTGAGATCCTTTAGTGAGTTCTCTATGGCCGAGTCGATGTCACCGTGAATAGAAAGACGTTGTGAAATTGTGCTTACAAGCTGCTCGAGTTCGAAACGGAAATGGAGTGTTTGTTCTGCTGCTTTTCGCCTGGTAATGTTAGAAATCGTTCGGACAAAACCACCATCAATCATCGGGGTTTGTTGGACCTCCAGGGTTTTACCGTCTTTAGTAAAGCGTTCCCAGCGCGCATGCCCGCCCTCTTGTGCATAATTTTCTGAGGCCATGTCCTCATCTATGACGAGGCT